>Ga0308165_1002037_pt1 | contig 25716 bp, 29 predicted proteins | sample PhyWR2_FD_201032 | JGI IMG/M metagenome (GOLD analysis project Ga0308165, IMG submission 201032) | Phyllosphere microbial communities from UC Gill Tract Community Farm, Albany, California, United States - DLSLW.R2 | ecosystem: Host-associated > Plants > Phyllosphere > Unclassified | place: USA... | reverse complement strand
TCAGGCGGAGCGCGCTATTCGGTCTGTCCTGCTTGTGGCGCGTCTTCAAACGATTCAGTCAAGGTAAGCGTTCGTGGCGAAAAATGGCGTTGTTTTTCTTGTGATAAGAAAGGTGACGTGGTTGACGCTGCAGCCCTCTATTGGGGAAAGTCTTTGCGCGAAGCGGCTCTCGACCTGGTTGGTCAAGTTGCACCTATTGTCAAACCAGCAAAGACGGAAAGCCCTTCTGAACTGCCAGTTAAGCGTAATCAAGAAGCCATCAATAAAATGATTGAACTCTTGCTTGACTGCAAGAAAATTGTTTCTGATGGGGTGATTGATTACCTTGCTTCCCGCTCGATTCAAAAAAGCATCACGCTTGATGCTGCGAACAGGGGTTTACTGATAGGCTTGTCCACCGATCCTGACAAGTGCCTTCGTTTTTTGCTTGATGTGGTTGGACGCGATCTTTTAGTTGATGCCGGTGTCTGGAAAAAAGACTCTCGTGCGCCTGGAGTCATTTACAGGCCCTTGATATTTGTTTCTGCAGATCGCCGTGGCGCAGAATTCAGGCGCATTAGTGCGACTGAACAGAAGTCTCCAAAAGCGATTCGCTATGGCGAGCCATCACCCTTTTTCTGGTGTGGTTCTGCAAACACCATGATCGTAGAAGGTGCAATTGATATGTTATCGGCGGTTGCTTTAGGTAGTGACCGTAGCATTGTTGGTTTGGCCGGAGCATCGAACTGGAGCGTCGAAGACAAGTGGGTTCAGTGGCTTGGCAAGAGAGGGCATGTTCTCATTGCACTTGACGCTGACAATGCTGGAAATGATCAAGCGAAAAAAATGGCTGACTACTTATTTAGTCATCAATGCGCCTTTCGGCGGCACATCCTGCCTGAAGGTATCAAAGACCTGAATGAAATGCTGCAATTTGTCAGCAGAAATGACCACCCCTAAAAAGACGCTCCTTGTGAGCGTCTTTTTTTTTACATCTGAATCTCGGCACCGAGTGTATTTTTCATATAGATCCATTCCGACAGACAGAAGTCTTCTACGGACTTTAAATGACTACACGACTTATCCCAAGACGCAAACTTCGCAGAGATTCGAAAGTAAGAAGAAACTTTTTTATTAATTGAAGCTTCTAGTTCTTCTTTAGAGTTAAATATTTCTTCAAACGTCAGTGTCTTGTAATCTTCAATCGCACTCTTAGAAATTGAAGTGAAATATTCTAGCTTTTGGTAGATATTTAAATTAATTAATTTTTCTTTAAATAGTAAATTCATTAAACAAAACAAGTGCTTTGGCGACCATATGGCGCCAACCATGTTGTTTGAAATCAAAAAAATAAGAACGTCTTTTGTTGAGAAATAATTTTCTTTGCTTATTTTATTGGTCAAGTTAAATTCTTGACTGTCTAAGAATTGACCAACTATTCCGTACTGGTTTTCTAAAAGTATTTCTAGCATGGTAGGTGCTTTTAAAATATTAAATAATTATTTTTTTCAGCCAATTTTTCGGCTAGTAACATGCATTTTTAATCATCAATATTATATTTACATTTGCATACATCCACCCTGTTAAATTTGACAGGTTTATAGACCAAAAGTGGGAATTTTTGGCAGTTAACAAATATTTATGCATCCGATTGTTTTCGGTAGAAGTCATGCATGAACGTGAGCGAATTCTTGAATGTTTTACGCCAGCGGTTGCTTCCATTGAATAATTATTGATCTTGCATACACCTGTTAGCTTGGTTTTGGCTTACTTCCAGGCAATCTGATCTTTCAATAAAGTGTTTTTTTCGTATTGGCATATCCATTAATAGTTAGACGATTTCCGTCCTAACATTTAAGGAGTTCACAATGCGAAATTTAATGATTCTCTCCAAATGGCTTACCGCGCAAGCTGACGTTGATGTGATGGCGTATGACGGCGATACAGCGTGTATTGCACTGATGCCAAATGGTCGCAAGGTCATTCGTTTGCCTCGGCATTGGTGCGCTGTGAAGGACGATGAATCCGTTGCATTGCTCGAAGGGGTGATTGACCATGAAGCGCTTGGCCATGGGCGCTTCACAAACTTTCATGACGACGAGATTGCAAAAGATCGCGGGTATGACATAAACGGTTTTACTCGGTCTGTCAGCAACATTCTGGAAGACGTGATGATCGAGACAAAAGCGATTGCCACGTATCCCGGCGTGAAGTTCAATCTTTCGAGAACCGTCAAGATTCTCAAGGAAAAGAAGAACTTTTTTGGATCAATCGAAGCCTTTCAAACCGCCCAGCCAAGCTTTTTGTTGGTAGCCGGTCTGCTTAACTGTCTGCGAAGCGCTTGCATTCCTGGTCAAGATGAAATTCTTGGAGATCATGCGGAAATTTTGCATGAGCTTCTTGATGGCCATTTTGGGGATCTTTGGAAAACAGTTTTTGCAATCGGCATGGAGGTTAAAAACTCCAATCAGACGATTGACAACTGGGTCTTGACTCAGCGAATTGTTGATGTTTTGAAAGATGCGTCGAACAGCAAAATTCAGGGCCAGAGCGATGATTCCCAGGGCGATCAAGACGATGGCGACGACTCCAAAGGTCAGGGCCAGAGCGATGATTCCCAGGGCGATCAAGACGATGGCGACGACTCCAAAGGTCAGGGCCAGAGCGATGATTCCCAGGGCGATCAAGACGATGGCGACGACTCCAAAGGTCAGGGCCAGAGCGATGATTCCCAGGATGATCAAGACGATGACGACGACTCCAAAGGTCAGGGTCAGAGCGATGATTCCAAAGGTAAAGGCAAAAAGGCTTCAGGTAACGATAGCGCACCAGGCACGGGTATGAATGCTGCTGTGATTGCTGCTGTGATGGCTGTACTCAATAGCGTTGACAAGGAAATTCCAACGGATATTTCCACGGGCGCAAGCCAGGTCATTTCAGCCGATGCAGGTAAGTTCAAACCTTCATTTGCGCCTGTGGTGCAGTCAATGCCTGAGATTGAATTGCATGTCGAACAAAGGCGGATTTCTTCCCAGGTCAACGCTGTTGCTGACGATTTGAAAGATGCGCTCATTGCCCAGGCTTACAGTGGCAAGTTCAACAAACTTGCAGGAAAGCGCCTGAACAGCCGCGTTGTCAGTCGCGTCAAGACTGGAAACCCCAGGATTTTCCAATCTAAAACGCAATGCGATGGTGTTGCTGCTGCTGTTTCTATCCTGGTGGACACATCAGGTTCGATGATCACTTCAATGTCCGACAGGAAACCTCGATTCTTTGGCTCAATCGGTGTGTCAGTTGGTTTGGCTGACGTTCTGAGCGAGTTTGATGTGCCTTTCGAGGTTTCGTTTTATGACCAAGGCTTTTTCACGAAAAAGACTTTCAATGAGGACTGGAATGATGTTCGCAAGAGCAATTCGTATCCAGTTCCCAATGGCGGTACAACGACAGGTGCTGCAGTGCAAGCTGCTTTGTCTGAGTTGATTTTGCGAGATGAATCAAGAAGGTTGTTGATCGTCATTACAGACGGTGATACGACTGACGTTGATCTTTTGGCATCGTGCTATGAAGAAGCCGAGATAGCAGGAATCGAAATTGCAAGCTTGATGGTCGGTAATCCAATTCCTGCGATTCAAATGCTTGCCGCATCTGTTGGCTTCTCTGTCGAAACGCACAATAGCTGTGAAGGCATTGCAAGATATGTGGTCAAACACGTACTGGCAACGATTTAGTTGTCTCTAACTGCCCCCAAAACCCGTAATTCGCTTTACGGGTTTTTTTTCGTCCAAAACAGGTTTTTTTGTCGAAATTTCTCGTAAGTCAATGATTTCAAAAGATTTTATTGCAGTGTTGCACGGTGCAACTCAGCTCAATTTCAACGAAAAAGAATCCAAATGTCCGCAAGCTGACGCGCACATGCGACTTTCAAATTTTTTGGCATATCCCTAGCAGTTCGGCATGTCGCTAGAACACAGTAATAGGAGTATGAGCATGGGTTGGATGTTTGACTGGGATAAAAATTTTGACAAAAAGTGTTTGACTGAGAAATTTCTCCGACCTGGATTCTTTGTGCAAGGCGTAAGCCTGATCAACCATCGTGTGGTTGGCAATAGTTTTTGGGCCGTTCTTCAGGAAGGTGAAATCCGAATGATCTGGTTGGCCCTGATGCAACCTGGTGGAAAAAACGAAGGTTGGGGTTACAAAAGCATGGACGAATCGGCAGGCCCTGCCCGCCTCGACTGCCCACTCTCGTTGCTTCGGCAATGCTCGAAACCGCAAAGTGAATATGCGACCAAATGGCGTTCAGAAGTTGAAAGTTGGCATAAAAATCAGGCCGCTTTGAAAAGGGCTGTTGTTGAGATCAAGCCCGGCATGAAATTAGTTTCTGGAGATACCATCTACATTGCAGTGCGTCCCGCAGGTTCACGCAAAGGTTGGGTTGTGCAAGACACAGCCGGAAAGCTTTTTCGCATGCCTGCCGCACAGGTCAGTCGTAGTGCCCAAAAACACGCAACCCTAAAACTTGCAAAAAAACCAGAAGAGCAAATTTGCATGATTTTTTGATTGAGCAACCCCAAACCCTGTCATTCACTTGACGGGGTTTTCTTCATTGGTCGTAGGGGTGCTTTTCAAGGCCAGGGCCACTCACGGGTGACCTTCAGACTTTCAGCTCGACATACATCTCCTTTGCAGTTCGGCATGTCGCTCGAATCTTTGAAGGAGTTGAAAATGAAATTGGCTGGCACTTTTACAATAATCGCCGCAATTTTTGGCATCATTCTCGGTGACGCTTGGTACGTTAATTCTGCACAAATAGCCGTAAAAAAGGGCTGTTCCTACCAGACGGCTTACGACAAATCAGGTGACTTGACCTGTCCTCAAAAGGCTTCTAACCATGGCAAGTGAAGATGTGTCCCAGTTTTCGGTGGCGTAGGAAACCGGGAAGTTATCGGTCTTGCTTGTTCTGTAAGACAGGCTATTCGCCTTATCAAGAAAACGATTCATGTTCCGGTTGGATTTGAACTGGCTGTATGGCGTCGTGATGATTTCATTGCAGAGCTTCTTGATGTTCCTGTTGGCTACGTTTTCAGCGTTTCGTACCATTACAGGCATTCAACTGCCTGATACCTGAGCAACCCCAAACCCGTAATTTACTTTACGGGTTTTTTTTGGTCAAAACGGGTTTTTTTGTCGAAATTTTTCGTAAGTCAATGATTTTAAAAGATTTTATTGCAGTGTTGCACGGTGCAACTCGGTTCAGTTTTGTCTGATTTTCCACATGTAGACTTCGATTTCTTGACTATCGAGCCTTTCTAATTTTTCGACATCTCCCCCTCAGTTGCAACACTTCGTTGGAACATCTTTATGGGGCAAAGACATGAAATTTGTATTGAACGTGAGCATGATTGTTGAAGGTACTAATAGCGACGAAATAGAACAGATGATTCGTGCTCATGAGAATAAGGCGGTAAAGGAAGTTTCAGTGATCTCCTGTGCGCCGATACCCAGCAGCGTTGACATCGGAGGTTTGAATTTGAGCCAGACCTTTGTTATTTTTTCGCAGAGCGAATGGATGAGTGATGATTACGGAAATGGTTTCTGGTCGAATGAGTACGGATGGGTTCCATGCGATCTTGCAACCCGCTTCACGCTGGAAGAGGTCGGGAATTACAGTGCAGAACTTCCTTCTTCTTCGGGACAAGACGCAAGTATCATGGTCGATCCCGTGCCTAAAGCGCAGTATGCGTATGCAATGAAGGTTCGAAAGTCTGGAGCCGAAACCTACAATCCGTGGATTGATTTCGTCTGTTTTGCATCGAATGTTGATGCGGCTTTTAATAAAGGTCTGGCTGCTTATCCAGGCGCACGTATCTGTGCTTATGAGGACATGAAGCTCGATATGGATGCTGCTGCCAGTGATCCGTATGACTTCAAAGACTTTACGGCTAACCCTAAAAAGTACGAATTGATGAAGACCGCCAGGATCAACGTACCAGCCGATTTTGACTGCAACCCTTTCCTGCCAGGTCAACTTGTTGCCATCAAGTTTTCCAACTTGGCAAACGACAGTGACAGAGGACTGCCCTGCCCTGTTTATGCGGTTTCAGACACTATCGACGGGCTTGAATCATCCACGATGCGCCTTTTTGCAAATGCTTTGAGTTCTTTCGGACTCTGAGATTTTTGAGCAACCCCAAACTCCATCATTAGCTTGATGGGGTTTTTTTATTTGTTGACCCGCAAAAGTTGGCATTCCCCGCATTTTTTTCATCCATACATATCCACTCCAGTTGCAGCAATTTGCTGAAACATTTTTATAGGAAATTAGTTCATGACGAATGGCAAATTGGCTCTTGAATATTGCGACAAAAAACTCCCCGTCCAGGTGATGAGGTCTAACGCTGGCTACTACATCGGCACTTGCGACGATGACGGCCCAGTCAGCCGAGAAAGTTGTGAGTATTGGAGGAAACAGTCGGATGCTGACGACGCCCTAATAAATGACTCCTGGACTCAGCTTGAAATTTGAAAACATGTCTTTTCTAACCGATCAGGAAAAAGAGCTGCACCGGATGCGATTGGGTTGTGTCGAACTGGGCAAGCTGCTGATGCAGGAAAAGGCGCTAGACGGTACTTTAGTGCCCTTGGGTCTGCTCTACAAACCGTCTGAACAAGGCTTGTATGGTGAACTCAGGTTGTTACCTCGTGGCGAGCTTTTTCCTTGTGGATTTATTGATTCAGGGTATGACCTGCGTACCAATGTTCCTTATGCAAACTACTTCGGATGGGTTGTTGAGCATTCGCGCAATCTTCCTGTTCTCGCTTATTGAGTAAAAAATGATGATTAATTTTTATACGGGATATGTGATTTTGAATGGTGCTCGGGTTCAAATTGACTTTGAAGCTAGTCAGGGAAAATCTCAATCCGAAATTGATTCGGTTTTCTTAACAGAGCTTGGAAAAATTCTTGATTTTGATTATCTGTTGCTCAGCGAACGTGAAGTCAATGAGTCTGACGAACACCCTAGTAAAAATCCAGTAACGGCAAATAATTTGTGAGGAAATTCGCAGATTATTTATGGACGCATAGACATTTATTGACATCTAGTTTTTGACGTTTCAATGCCATTTGAGCAACCCCCGAACCCCATCAATTTATTTTGATGGGGTTTTTTTTGTATTGCAGCATATGGAGGAAGAAATCAAAAAGGCAGGTAGACCCGAATTTAAAGCTAAAAAGACTTTTCTCAGATCAGACATATCCAAGTGAGTACATAAAAATTTGCATGTCGCAAATTTAACTGTACCTTTTACTTAAGGATTTGAAATGAAACAATCTGATTCGATCACGAATTTGTTGCGCTCTCTCATCAACGCTCAGTTGAAAATCTCCGCAGGTGTCGTTAAGGATGCTAGCAATCTCATGTATTCGTCACAGTATGCGACTTTGGGTGCTGTCATCTCAGCAACCAAGGAGATTTTGCTCACTGAAAATATCGTCATCATGCAAAGCCCAGGCGAATACATCGACCAAAAAGTGAGCGTCACGACGCGGTTTTGCCATTGTTCTGGTGAATGGATTGAAGGTATCTGTTCCTCGCCACTGACACACGCCGATCCGCAAGGCTTTGGCTCTGCAGTGTCTTACTTGCGACGGTACGCTCTGACCGCGATGTTGGGTCTTTATCAGGCTGATGACGATGGCAACTCAAGCAGTCCTCGTGTTGATCAATCTGCACCGCCTGTTTCCATTTCAACTGCTGTTGTCTCTACGGCTCCAGCCGTAGCGACAACGACGAAGGCCAAGACTGATTCGACAGATGAAGTCTTGGCCAAGTGGAAGAAAAACATTGCGAACGCTTCACCAGAACGGCTCACACTTGCGAAAGACACGGCGAAATCTGTGTTTTCCGGTGCAGCCTTGAAGGAAATTTTGGCACTGATTGAGCAGCACCTGGTTGCTGCAAGAGAAGCCGCCGATCCTTTTGGCATGTAATCTACAAATAAAATTAAGATTTTTTCTTAGGCGAACAAGACCAATAATTTGGTGAAAACTGCCTCGAATACATTTTCAAGGCTGATGCTTGAGCAACCCCAAAACCCTATCAATTTATTTTGATAGGGTTTTTCTTTTTTTAGATATTCTGCAAGGTAGTAGGTGGCACTTGCTTACTGCAATGGAAATAAGTATCCGAATAGCACCCAGCTAGCTGCTGTCAAAAGACTTTATTTTCAACAGACATATCCACCAAAGGATTCCGGCATTACGTTGGAACACAACCGAGCGGAGAATTTTGTGGATACTGATATTTTTGAACTAGGAAGCGAGATCGAAGACCAAGAAGACTCTTGGCAAACCCAGGATGAAATCAAGAAGGATGTGCTGTGGTGTGCGCATTCCCTTCGCACCAGGAGGTATGAACTGCTGCCTGATGCTGTCTCTAAAAATAACATCATTGAATCAGCGCTGGGTTGGTCGCTTATCTGAGGTCATTTTATATTTGCCAAACACAATATCGACTATTCATCCAGCTTTTTTCGCCCAGCACAGTGTGCGGGGTTTTTTTTCGTCTCTTAATCTCGACTGAGAAAGGTTGTCCTGATTGTGATTGTTACTTGCGGGTCAATCGTGACGCCAGTTTGGGTTAAATTCAAAAAAATCTTTTTGTTTTTTTGAATAATTCGACCGATGATGCGACGGTTAAGTGTGGAAATTTGACAGTTTTCAAACTGGCCTTCGACTGACCATGTGGTATCGGAAGCAAAAGTTGTGTAATCACCGTTGTATTTACAACCGTTGCTCATTGAGAATGAGATTTTCCCATTGTGTTCAATATGAACAAAAATATCTCCTATCCAAGAAAAAAGATACTTGTCTTGCTGGCTTGGTTTGAGGTTATTCGATTTGACTTTGACCTGAACCTTGTCGTGCCAGTCACCAGCAATCAAACTGTTCAAATCCGCAGGTCTGTCAGCCATTGATGTTTTAGCTTTGTCTAAATTCTTTCTTATTAAATTTGTAGAATCATTCACGATGGTTTGAGAATGTCCAGCCTGTGCGAGTAGAGCAAAGGATATTGCTATTGCAAGTCGTTTCATTAAGTTGTTCTTTTTACCGGGCAGGAAAAGGTGTTTAAGAAATTGTTTTTGTATTCTGAATTTTTCACTGATAGGTTCCAGGTGAAATTCATAATCCAAAAAGGTAGGCAGAAAATCAGTAATCGTGACCCGTGAGCCAGCGGTTTTTGAGTGTTTGTACTGCGCTTGCGGGCTTGACTTCTTCCAAGTCGATTTCAATTTCTGGCCCCATTTCGATGGTCGGCGGTGCCTTCCTCGGTGCAGCCATTGGCGCTTCCATATTCGGCGGCTGTGGCGTTATCTGAGTGCTTGGTGCCATCGAGGGGACAGGTTGCGGTTCGATGGCTGCGATAGGCTTTGCCGTATCGCTGAGAAGGTTTGTGTTCATCACCGGCAGATTGGTTGCCATCGGTGCCTGCAGCGCCCTTGGGGCGATTTCTCGCGCCTGGGGTCCACCAGCCTTTCCCCCATTCTCAAGGCTGGCGATGAGCTTTTTGAGGACGGCAGACTTTCCAATTGCCTGCATGACCTCTACGGCGTTTGGCGAGCGTTTTGTTTTTGCAATCATCGTTCCGGCTTGCAAGCACACTGATTCCTGAAACGCTGGATCGTCAATCGGAATGCCATTGGCTTTTGCAAATGCTTGCAATGCGGCATGTATGAGCTGCGAGGCACGATCTCCAGCTATGAAAAGCAGCAGATGAACGTCAGAATCTGTCGCAAAGTCTGTCCTAAGCGTGTGACTAAATTTTGTGTCCCACGTTTTTGAAACAGGCTTTCGGCCCGCTCTGCTTGTTTCGTTCGTCATTTTTAAATGCAGCCGTTAGGCCATTGTCACCAAGCCAAACCGTGCATATCCTTCCGCGACAACAAACCGAGCATTCTTAGAAATGGCAGCGTTGGGGTAAAGATTCATGATGTCATTGCCCACGATGTAGGCACCGCCACCAGCCACGATCAGACCATCCATGCGCTGAGCCTTGTCGCCAAAGCGCGAGCCAATTTCCTCCAGGATGTAGGCGCTAAACTCTTTTGTGGCGTTATCCACAACGCTTGAAACGTCAATTTGTTTGCCGTAAACCTTGATGGACTTGGTTTTAATGGCTGTCGTGATCGTTTCAAAGTCGCTCAAGTAGCCGGTTTGCTTGAAATGATTTGAAATCTTGTCATACACAACATGCGCGCCACTGGCGGATGACGCAGCGCCGTCAACCTCTTGACCTTGATCGTGAAACGTAAAGTCAGTGGTGAAGTGCCCAATTTCAACAACGCCCCAAGCTTCGTCGTCGCCAGCACGGCCAGTAGGTTTGCCGTTTGAATCAACCGCAATACACAGCAATGGCGACCGGGATTGCGATTCAATGAACACGCGAAGCTTTTGGCTAGGCAACAAAAGCGGCTCAATCAGTCCCTTGGCGCGGGCACGCAAGGAGCTACGTTGCTCCATGTAGTAAGAGGCCGGCAAACCCAAAACAAGCGTAATCGTTTCTGGCGCTCTCATTTGATTAGTTTCAATGATCTTGTTGGCGCGAATCCATGCGCCAACAAGCAGCGCATCATGCTGGTCGGTTTCAATCCAGTTGCGAGTCTGGCCCGTGAACGATTCGGCCTGGCCTTGGCGAATGGCCGTCACGCCGATATAAAACTTCCGGTTGTTGACCGTCACGGTGTCATTGAGCGCCTTGCGCGCCGTGTCTTCATTCGCAATTTGCGACCATGGACGCACCACGGTAGGAAAAATATCAACACCGCCAACGAGCGGATTAGGGCCATATTTCACGGAAAGCTTGACGCTTGAATGGCCCAGGTCGATACCGATAGAAGCAGAGGAGTTCATAAATTTTCCTTGAAAAGTTAATGTTGCAATGATTATAACGCATGAGGCGCCTGAAATTTAGCCTTGAATTAATTTGTGCAAATCAATTAATTGGATTGCACAAATTAACTATGGGCATTTGCACAAATCAATTATTTGATTCGTGCAAATCAAATAATTGATTTGTGCAAATTAATTGTGAGTGCCTGTTCGAGGGTAAAAAAGGATCGCAAAAGATTCTTTGATCAGTCGCCAGCCATAGCGCTTGGCAGGAGATGCACTGATCGAGCGGGTTCAAGGGTAAAGAATCCCAACCCTCTCAAGGGCTACCAGAAGCGCTTTAAAGCAGTTTTGGTAACGGGGTAGGGCGGCTGGATCTGAGTCAGCCCAAAAGGCGATCCACGGCGCATTTAAGGGCAATTTCGCGGGGTATGGCGACAGCAGCAGCGCACCCTCTCCAATGCTTATAACGTCCCCATCACGGTGAAATCCGAATCATGATAGTTATTACATCCGCACTACGGTGAAAGTGATGTTCCAGGCCACTTCAAAAACACTTTTGAAAAGGCCGTGCTGCGTATCGCCAACAGGGGACACGCGGGCTTGCCCACACCCTAAAAAAGTACGCCCGCTTGACCCCATTCCAAGCTGCCATCCCCAAGCCACCATCTCCAATCTCCCCCTACGAGCCGCCATTTCCAAACGGCCACCTACAAGCTCCCAACCCGCGCCAAGAGTCAGGCGAACCCTGTTTTCAGGACTGCCCTGATAGGCGCGGACCAAGCTCAAACGATGGGCAAAAACTGGTGGAAAAAGCGCGGTTCTCAAAAGTGTTTTCAAGCCGTAAAAACGCACCGCTTTCTGGCACTAACGGGCGGGCATTGTGAGGGGACACGCGGGCTATCACAGACTCTAAAAAAGTACGCCCGCTTTATCCCACTTCCAAGCTCTGACCTACAAGCTCCCATCCCCAAGCATCCACCTCCAAGCACCCACCCCCGCTTGCACCATGACGGCTTGGAATGGAAATGGGAAGATGTCTGCACCAGGTAGCCGACTTCCTGCGTCAGATGGCTACCACGCCTGTCTGTCTGGCTTGCTGCCAGCCAAACCGCCGTTCCTGGTGCAGACATCTTCCCGCGCTTGCTTTGACGCCTTCACGCCGGAGCAGAAACGCGGAACTCAAGCAGACCATTAAACTGAAAACGTCCCGCTTGCAGCAATTTACAAGCTGCCAAAGTCAAGCACTCCATTCAAGCTAAATTTACAAGCTTGCACACCGCCCCGACAAAGACAGGCATACCCTTTTAATTAAAAGCTGGAATGTGCGCCATCGACGCTATGTAAAAATTAAGAGCTGGCTTTATTGCACGACAGGATTGCACGTTAAATTTATCCGGCTTCAATTTGATCGAAATTAAAAAATTGTTTTCCTGCTGCCAGAGAAGGCTCGCAGGCTTTAAATCAGTCACTTAAAAAATAAGCCTGCTTTGTTCCGGCTACAAGCAACCATGGTTAAGCCGCTGTGACCAGGATTGCACGACAAGCTGGCATCCCCACTTGCACCATGACGGCTTTGAAATGGAAGTGGGCCGATGTCGGCACCAGGTATCGGCCTGGGGCCGCTAACACTCTGGCTTGCCTGGCCTGCTGCCAGCCAACCCGCCGTTCCTGGTGCCCACATCGGCCCGCGATTGCTCTGACGCCTTGATGCCGGAGCCACGGCCCTCGATTGCACGGGGAGTCCTGGACATTGGGCCGCCTAGCTCGTAGCGCCACAAGCTGCCAGTCGTGGTGCCAGCAGAATCCCATCATTTTTTTCTGCCCGGTGATCTGCCGCCCCCAAAGGCAGGGCTTTCCTTTTTTCAGTGCAAGCTTGCGGACAGTTGACGCCTATGGTGGTGTTTAGACGAACGAGCGTCACTGCCCTGGCTTGCATCCCAAAACCGTTCGGTCAGTCGCCGCTCGTTCGGCTCGATGCCGAAAGTTTGTAATGCTTCGCGCCTGCGGGTGGCTCCCATCCCCACTTGCACCATGACGGCTTGAAATGGAAATGGGTTGATGTCTTCACCAGGTATCGGCCTGGGGCCGCTAACACTCTGGCTTGCCTGGCCTGCTGCCAGCCAACCTGGCGTTCCTGGTGCAGACATCAGCCTTGAGCTCACAACACGTTCTGGAAATCTTGCAGCAAACGGCCAAGTCTGGCTATTTGTGAAACGCCGTACCGGAACTCGGCAAAGGCATGCCCAGTTGAGGATGCGTTCCCTGAATGTGGTCCGCATGACTTGGAGCCGCACGGGGGTGGTGGTGCTCTCGTGCAGCTTTTTCGAGGCCCGAGAGGATGCCGCACTCTGCCGCGGCTTCCCCGCTCTGGCATTGCAGGCGCAGCGACTTGAGTTCCATCTCGAGCCCGCGCAGCTCTTCAATCCGTGTGGCCACATGCCCGATGTGCTCGTCCAGCAAGGCGTTGATTTCGCCGCAGTTTTCCTCGGGCGCATCCTTGAAATGGAGCAAGGTCCTGATCTCGACCAAGGTCATGTCCAGCGATCGGCAATGGCGAATGAAGGCGAGTCGCTGAACGTGACTTTCGTCATACATGCGGTAGTTCGCACCGCTGCGGCGAGCCTCGGGCAGCAAGCCTTCGCGCTCGTAATACCGGATCGTCTCGTTTTGCGTTTGGGCCAATTTGGCCAGCTCACCGATCTTCATCAGGAAGTCCTTTCATCAATAGCAATACTGCTGGGAGGGTGAATTTCAAAATTGTCTTGACCTTAAGGCCGCTACAGGGTTTCCAATTAAGGCATGAAATCTGAAAACCTGTCCGATACCCCTCTTGATGACTGCTGCAGCGCGGGTTCATCGTGCTCGACGCCCACCAAAATTATCCCCGTCGCCACTGGAAAGTCGCAGCCAACTGCACCGGCGTTGACACCAGTTCCGGTTGACAACTGCTGCGCGCCCGGCAGAGCCTGCGTCCCAACCGCGACAGTGCCAGCGCCCAAGACACGGGGTGGGGGGCAAGAATTTCGGATTGCCACGATGGATTGCACTGTGGAAGAGTCGGAGATCCGCCGGGCGCTCGAACCGATCGCCGGGATCCGCACGCTGGGTTTTCAGCTCAGCGCACGCACGTTGCGCATCGACGCGGCGCCAGAAGCCTACCCTAAGGCCCTGGCTGCCATTCGCAAGGCAGGGTTTGATCCCCAGCCCTTGCCTGTGGCAGGTTCAGAGCCACAAGGTGCTGGCACCGAGGCGGCCCACGATCATGAGCACGGGTTTTCCGGAGGCATTTGGCGCATGGTCTTGGCGCTGGTGTTGGCCATTGGAGCCGAGGTGCTGTCGTATGCCGCGCCCGAGACCACGGCCTGGAAAATAGGCGGCATGGCGCTTGCGGGTCTGGCAATCGCCTTGGCGGGCCTGGACACTTATAAAAAGGGCATGTCCGCGCTGCTGCGCGGCAAGCTCAACATCAATGCCCTGATGGCAGTCGCTGTCACCGGCGCCTTTTTGATCGGCCAGTGGCCCGAAGCCGCCATGGTGATGGCGCTGTACGCCATTGCCGAGCTGATCGAGGCCAAAGCGGTGGACCGCGCACGCAATGCCATCAAGGGCCTGCTGGACCTGACGCCTCAAGAAGCCATGGTTCTGGCCGCAGACGGCAGTGCGGCGCTGACTCCTGTGGCAGCCGTTGCCCTTCAAGCCCTAGTGCGTATCAAGCCGGGCGAGCGGGTGCCGCTGGACGGAGTGGTGACAAAAGGCGCCAGCGCAGTGAATCAGGCACCCATCACCGGTGAGAGCATTCCCGTGGACAAAGTGGCGGGCGACCCCGTGTTTGCAGGCACCATCAATGAAACCGGCGAGCTGGAGTTCCGCGTGACTGCGGCATCTACCAACACCACGCTGGCACGCATCATCGAGGCGGTCGAGCAGGCCCAGGGAAAGCGCGCGCCAACGCAGCGTTTTGTGGACAAGTTCGCCGCCATCTACACCCCGGCCGTGTTCGTGATTGCCGTGGCCGTTGCCGTGCTCACGCCCTTTCTTTTGGATTTGACTTGGATGGAGTCGATTTACAAGTCGCTGGTGCTGCTGGTGATCGCCTGTCCTTGCGCGCTGGTCATTTCCACGCCGGTCACCGTGGTCAGCGGCCTGTCGGCAGCCGCACGGCGCGGCATCCTGATCAAGGGCGGCACTTACCTGGAAGATGCACGGCTGCTCAAGGCCATTGCGCTGGACAAGACCGGCACCCTCACCGAAGGCAAGCCCAAGCTGGTGGACTGGCAAACCTGGCAAATTTTGGAAGAGGCCGACAAGGCGCTGGCTCTGCAGGCAGCCGCTAGCCTAGCATCCCGAAGCGACCATCCGGTGTCCAAGTCCATTCTGGCGGGTCTGAGTACACCGGCCGTTGAAGTCCAGGACTTCACGGCGCTGGCCGGACGCGGGACTTCAGGCCGCATCAATGGGCAGGAATTTGTGCTCGGCAATCACCGCCTGATCCATGAGACCGGCCTGTGCGACGCGGCGCTGGAGGCGGCGCTTTTGAAGCACGAACAGCAAGGGCGCACGGTGACGCTGCTGGCCGACAAGACCCGCGTGCTGGCCATCTTCGCGGTGGCGGACACGATCAAGGAAACCTCCCGGCAAGCCATTGCCGACCTCAAGGCGTTGGGCGTGGTGCCCGTGCTGCTCACCGGCGACAACGCCGCCACGGCAAAATCCATTGCAGCGATTGCCGGCATCACCGATGCCAGGGGTGACATGCTGCCCGAAGCCAAGCTCGAAGCCATCAAGCAAATGCAGCAGCGCTACGGCGCCACCGGCATGACCGGCGACGGCATCAACGACGCACCGGCACTCGCGCAGGCCGACATCGGCTTTGCCATGGGCGGCGCGGGCACCGACACGGCCATGGAAGCGGCCGATGTCGTGATCATGAATGACAACCTGGAGCGCGTGGCCGAGACCGTGCGGCTGTCCAGGCGCACCCACGCCATTCTCTGGCAGAACATTACCCTGGCCTTGGGCATCAAGAGCGTTTTTTTACTGCTGGCGGTGTTTGGTACGGCCACGATGTGGATGGCAGTGTTTGCCGACATGGGCGCGAGTTTGCTGGTGGTCGCAAATGGGCTCAGGCTGTTGAGCGGTGCGAAAGGCAACACCAAAGCGCTGAAGGCGCAGCCCGCGCATGGTCCAAGCTGTACACATGCGCATTAGTCGCGGGGTTCATCTTTCTAAACAAACAATGGAACAAACATCATGAGTTTTTTTGACAAGTTTTTTGGTGGAAATCATGGCGGCAATGGCCACGGCGGTGGGCACGGCAATGGCCACGGCGGTGGGCACGGCAATGGCCACGGCGGTGGGCACGGCAATGGCCACGGCGGTCATAGCGATCACAGCGCTCAAAATGGCAATTATGGCAACGGCCCACCACAGGGCATACAAAGCAATGGTGTCGCTTGTGCAAATTGTCGTGTGCTAAACGCTGCTGGCGCCCGGTTTTGCGTGCAGTGCGGCTCGTCCATGGCTCCAGCGCAATGCAAGCAGTGCAACGCCACTTTGCAGCCAGGAAGCAAATTTTGCAACAGCTGCGGTAAAGCCACGGCTTGATCCAACACATCAAAATCTGGCTCAAGCTTGCGGCCAGAAATAACTCAGCATGTTTTGGAGCAATTCCCTCATGGCGACTTCTATAGGCAGCGTACTGGCTTTTGCGTCGATACCGGCCGTGGCAGTAGTCCTTGGCGGCTTGATGGCCGCTTTCCGAACGCCCAGCCCGGCGGTGCGCAGCGGCGTTCAGCATACTGCAGCCGGTGTATTGTTCGCGGCGCTTGCTACCGAGTTGCTGCCTGACGTGCTGCATCGCAGACTGCCATGGGTGACGCTGATCGGCTTTGCGCTGGGCGTCGCCGCCATGCTGCTGCTCAAAGCCGCTACGGCAAAACTGGAGGCGTCGGCCGGTGGTGCCTTGCTCAAGGGGTTGCCGATGAGCCTGCTGCTGGCCTCGGGTGTCGATATGGCGCTGGACGGCTTGCTGATCGGCATCAGCTTTAGCGCCAGCGCCCGGCAAGGCCTTTTGGTCACGGTCGCGCTGACGCTGGAGGTGCTGTTTCTGGGTGTCGCCGCCGCTGCGGCTTTCACGGGTCCTGGTTCACGGCAAAGGGTAGTTGCCACGACCTGCACCTTCGCCACCCTGCTGCTGGCTGGCGCTGGCTTGGGTGCGTACTTTCTGACGGGGGTCAATAACCTGATTCTTGACGCCCTCATGTCGTTTGGCGTTGCAGCCTTGCTTTACCTGGTCACGGAAGAATTGCTGACAGAAGCGCACGAAGTCGATGAAACGCCGCTTTTGACCTCCATGTTCTTTGTCGGCTTCATTGCCCTCTTGGTGATCGAAATGCTGGTCTGATAGTTTGACCTAATTCGCTGATTGAATTCGCCTGCAGTCGCAGGCCATGACAAGCGCCAGTGAGAATGAATTTGAGAGTTTTATCTGCTGGCCGAGCCGGCACTTCCACTGTTAAAGCCGTTGCAGATGCATTTCGTTTTCTCGTCAGGTGACTTCAAACTAGCATTGGCATACGCCTGAAAATGCCGTCTATGTCATATAACCGCTTATCACTTTGGATAAGCCCGGCGGACTTCTTCCTGCACCAGCGTTTTGAGCTGTTCGTCGCCAAAGATTTCCAATGGCCTGCCGTTGACAAAGAACCCTGGAGTCCTTTCCACTTTCAAGGCTGTCATGTCAGCGACATCCTGCCGTAGCCGCTGCTCGATCTCAGGGCTGCCGGCATCTGCCCTGGCCTTTGCCACATCCAGTCCGGTGTCCTTGAGCACATCCCAGATCAGTTCGGGTTGTGGATTGCCGTGCGCAGCCCACTGTGACTGGTTGGCGAAAGCTTTTTCAACCACTTCCCAATACTTGTCCTGCTTGCGGGCGGCTTCCAGAATCTTAACGGCCGTGTCTGAGCCCTTATGCAGGGGAGCGTACCGAACCACCAGCCTGACCTGGCCAAAGCTGGAATTGACCATTCTCTTGACGATCGGGTAAAAAACTCGGCAAGTCTCGCAGGCCGGATCGAAGAACTCCACGATCGTGACTTTGGCGTCAGGGTTGCCATAGACGGGCGAGTGCGCTCTGACCAGGGACTCGTTGTTGTTCTGCAGGGCCTGAGTGACCTCGACGCTGGAGCGGTTGCGAAACACCATGGTGGCGGCGATCAAGGCCACCACAACAGCGGCGGCTGTCAAAATGACAATCCATTTTTTATTCATTTTTCACTTTTCGTTTTGAAAACCAGAGTAGCGCCAGGATCGCTGTGAATGCGACCAGGGACAGCAAGGGGATGGGCACGAAGCCCGCCACCTGAACGTCCGCATCCGCACAGGACGCGCCTTTGCCGCAGGGCGTCAGCCCTTCGGACACCAGGCCCCAAAAAATCAGGCAGTGGTAGAGCGCAATGCCCCATCCAGCCCACACCAGTGGCAAGGCATATTGGATGCTCCGGGCGTCCTGCTTGACAAGGCCTACTGCCAGGACCGCCACCAGTGGAAACATAGCGATGCGCTGGTACCAGCACAGTACGCAGGGCGTCATGCCCATCACTTCACCGAGAAAAAGCGCGCCTGCCGTGGCCAGCAGGGCGATCAGCCAGGCCAGGAACAGAGGCATCCAAAATGCCTGGCTTGGTTGGCCCGGTTGGTCGTCATGGCGCGATTGCGCAGATTGGAACGTCATGGCGCCGGCGGAGAAAAGCTGGCGATGGCTTTTACCTCTACCTTTGAAATGCTTGCGTCTGCTGCCTTGAACTCCAGCGTTAAGGGTACGGTTTCACCCTTCTTGATCTGGTGCTTGAGCTCCAGCATCATCAGGTGGTAGCCGCCCGACTTCAGCTCGACAGACTGTCCTGCCCTTAACTGCAGGTTACCGACAGCGCGCATTTTCATGATTCCGTTGTCCATGGTCATTTCGTGGACTTCAGCAAGGCCTGCCACCGGGGAGCGCACACTTGTCAGTTGAACGTCCTTGTCTGCCGTTATCCGCATGAAAGCGCCTGTCGCGGTTTGATTCGGTACCGTGGCGCGTACCCAGGCCCCATCAACGGTGACTTGTGCATAGGCGCTTGATCCCAGTCCCAGGCACAAAGAAAAAGCGACCCAAGCCGGAGCTTGACGTTTGAAGAGGGTAATGTTCATGTTTTGAAGATTTACATTGTTAAAGCTGTATTCGTCCCCAGCGCACCGAGCGTGCAGGGCAGGGCAATGAGCCAGCCCGGAAGCAGCACTACCTCCAGGATAAAAGGCGTTTTCATGCGCGAACCTTCATGGCGTGGTCGGCCGTGTCTGCAGGAGTGAAGCGCACACCAGCAGCGCTGCACCGCAGACAATGCCGATGTCAGCGACATTGAATGCCGGCCAGTGCCAGCCAAACACATGAAAGTCGAGAAAGTCAACGACGTAGCCGCGCACACCCCGGTCCAGCCCGTTGCCAAGCGCGCCACCCAACAGCATGGCGTAACTCAGGCGCTCAAGCATTGCAAGCGGTTTGCGCAGCATGTAGATCAGCAATGTGGAGACCAACAGAGCAATTCCACCAAAAAAGAACCGTTGCCAGCCGCCGGCGTCCGCAAGGAAACTGAAGGCCGCGCCGTAGTTCCAGACATGAACCAGGTTGAAGAAGCTGGTCACGGCCTGAACCCATCCGTATGGGGTGAATTCATACACCACGTATTTGCTCGCCTGGTCGGCCAGGAAAATGACGCCAGCGATCCAGTAGCCTACAGCGGATGGGTAGCGATCAGCTGAGATGCCAGGTGCAGGGCGCGCAGCAAGTGAAGTAATAGATACCATGGTCCAAACTCAAAAAATCATGAAGTTCCGGCCGGGTAACAGGTCGGCTCGAACACGAGGCGTGCCTTGAATGCATGCCCTGCATGGAACTACAAAATTGGAGGTTTGAAGCTGGGTGCGTGATCAGCACTGACGTTGCCAGCGGATGTCAGGGGAAACGGGGTCCAGGTGAAGGCGCTCAAAATCGCCGGAGATGGCGTTTGCACCATGGCAGCTTGATGGCAGACCTGGCAAATGTTGCACGTTGCGCAGGCTTGAGCCGCACTGCAGTCGGCCGACGCCGAGGAGTCGGATGCACGCACGTCGCATGGGTGTGGGGCGGCGGTTTCCCCCTGGGCAGTCCTCGTATCAGCAGCACTCACTTTTGTGAGGAATGCCGTGGGTGCGACAAGCTCCTGCATACCCGGTACAGCAAGCTGAAAGGCTACCATGGCAAAAAGGGACAAGATGAATAAACGCAGCATTGCCGGGCGACTAGGGACATCCGTGGGTTGAGACACAGGCAGTTTAACTCAACGAATTTCCCCAAAATCGCGGTTAGGAGGAAAAACCGGGGAGAGGTTTACCGTTCCTTCCCCTGTGTGAGTGGTGGTGCGGTCGACCTCCCCAGCACTTGTTGTATGGCAGTAACGTAGCCGGGATCGTACATAAACACGCCATTTTTCTTCTGGACCTCGCCATCTTCACCCATCGTCCAGTCCATCTGGCGCATAACCTCACGTGAGGTGGCCGCTTCCAACGCTTTTCGCTGCGAGTCTGTTAATCGTGCACCAGCTTCAATCACGGCAACCTGAGCGCCTTTCTCCAGGGTGGCGCCCATGGGCCTCATATCTATCTGCAGGGTTGTCACTGACTTGAGCGTGTCAAGCGCTGTCTTGAGTTTGTCTCTATCCGCCAGCGCCATGAGCGTGAGTGTTCTTGCTGCTGGATCTTCAATTTTTTGTACCCAGTCATATTTATCACGCAGCTTGTCCTTTTTCAACATGGCGGATTAAATTACAAGCTCCCATCCCTGCATGCACCATGACGGCTTGAAATGAAAGTGGGTCGATGTCTGCACCAGGTATCGGCCATGGGCCGCCAACACTTTGGCTTGTCTGGCTTGCTGCCAGTCAACCCGCCGTTCCTGGTGCAGACATCGGCCCGTACTGGCACTGTCGCCTTGATGCCGGAGCCACGGCCCTCGATTGCATGGGTGGTTCTGGACATTGGGCCGCCAGCGTGTAGTTATCAGCGTGGCGCAGGCTCGGGGTAAATCTGCTGGCCGATGCCATCATCTTCCTTCCTGCCCGGTGGACCCCATTGCAATGTGATCCGGCATAGCCCTTTCCCACGTCCCATGAGCGACGGCGCATCCTTTATTTGAAATCGACATTTCCTAGTCAGTTACAGCATGTCGCTGCAACCCTTTCAAAATTTAAGGAGTTTCCATCTTGAAATCTTTTTCCAAAATGTCTGACGGCTACAAGATCGCACTGTTGGCTTCGTTGTTCTTCCTGGTCAATGCGATGGTTAGCTCGAACCTTGAAAAACTAAGCTCGCTGCCTGCGTACCTGATTGGTTTCGTTATTGGCATTGCTTCTGCATTCGTAGGCTACTCGTTAAACAAAGAGCGACGTACATTTCTCGAAACTGATGTGCAAATTGAAGTTGCTATTGGTCTGTGTAAACAGTTGTCTGCGCTTCCCGTGCGTGTTGTCAAAAGTACGCCATCGGAAGTCTCTCATTTCATTTACGCGGCCAAAGCCTACTATCCAGAGATTCCAAAATCTGTCGAAATGGCTGTGCCTGAAGTTAAGCCGAAGACTCCCGTTGCCGTTGAGGCACCCAATAAAGCCTTCGTTTTTGAATAAGTGTTTCAGAATTAAATTCTGTTTTCACTTTTGACCATCCCCGAACCTCATCAATTTATTTGATGAGGTTTTTTTATTGCGGAAATAAAGGCGACTTGTTGCTCCATTGTGGAAAAAGAGGGAAGTCAACTTATCCGGTGCAACACTTCTTTATATGTTGCCAGCGACTTTTCTGCCATTTCCCTGCATACCTCGGACGCTTCCAAGGTAAGCGCCGCCCGTAGATACTCTTTTTTATTACGAGCCACCCCGAAGATGCGCTTTGGGCCTGTGAACTTAAGAAGCCCGCGAGAAACCATCGCATTCACTGTGGGCGTTCGGAAAACCAATAGAGGTTGCTGGTGTGCTTCAAGGAATGAACCGGAGGCTAGGAAGCGTTCGTCAAAATCTCGCATTTCGCGTGACAGTGGATTGGTTTTTTCATCGGATTCCGCTATCCAGTAATTTGACAGGAAACGTACCAGAGCCTGATCGTTACGACCTGCCAAATGTTGCAAAGCAGCCAGGATCAATGGTGTTAAAGGCTTCTTGGAATTCAATGTATGAGAAGGCATTCACTGATTTTCATCTGAAACCAGGCAAAGGAATGGCGTTGTCATCAGTTTTGCATCATTTTTAAACGCAATATTTGGTTCGGCTCAGTCAAAAGTGTTTGCTATTACCGAAGCAATTGAGAAGTCAAGCGTCCAGACAAAACAAGACAGCGTAAAAAATCTACACCATAAAGATTTGTTTCAATGCTTATAATCTAGTATAATTTAGTCAACCGGGAAAAATATGGTGTTTGACTCGGTTCCAAGCGGTTCTGCCCCGATTGACGCGATTCCATTAGTAGCGGCGATTGAGGTGCTTGGCGGATGTCTTATTTAATTTAAGTTATCCAAGAAAAGCCCACGCAGGAATGACGTGGGTTTTTTTTGGGTGTACCTTATTTACTTTCGTATGGAAAAACACATGGCAATTTCTGACGGTGAGGGTGGCGGCGAACTCGATGACTTGGCAACTGGTTTCTCTGTCGATGCCGATGGGGTGATCCAAAAGTGTGTACCGGGCAAGAAGAAAACGGTTTTCCGGCAACCGGCCATGATGGAACATGCTCTGGCCGGAGCTATTTCCTCCATGCGCCGAGTAGTCGATGCTCTTGTTGATGTCGATGTCACGATTGCCGCCTATGCCGATCTGCTGGCACGAGCGCAGCCGCTGAATTCGGGTCGGATCGTCATCGTGTTCTCGAAGTCGCACCGTGTCAGAAATGACGAAAAAGTCTTTTTCGACATCATCCCCGTACCCATGCGAATGGTTCTGTATGTGAGCGGAACCTGGCATTTGCGCCGTCCACCGCCTTTTAAAAAGCTCGAAGAATTGAGGGTAGGGCAGGGGGCGCAGAGCGACAGGCTTGTGGTGCAGGTTTTGCGCGAGCTGGACAAGCTGTTTGCGGCCCGTGCCAAGCTGATGACCTACTTGTCCGATTTTCGCGTCCCCGTGGTGCCCGATACACGCTCTGCGGTTGCCCAGTCCAATGCGTCCTTGAAGAGGTTGGGCGGGCTGCATGCTAGGTTGCGCCTGGACTGGAAAGAGGACGCCAAAGGTTGTCGTGAGGCCATCCGCAACGAACGCAAATGCCGGGCCGAGGCCAAGAAAAAGAATCCACCCAAAGCCTAAAGGCTTGAAAAATAATTTTCAGTCTTGCGAGCGAGTTTGGTGTCACTCGCTGCCAAGAAAAAACTGTCCGTGACACCCTCACTCGCTCGCGGTTAATGCTGCATCACGTTTTTGCTTCGCCCTGTCGTGTAGGAATCCTGGGTAAAGTGAGTTGCGCAAAAGTGTTTTTCGTTTGAGCCTTGCCTGGTCAGCGCATCTCTCCATGACTTTCCAGGCGAAATGCCAGCCATCTCAACATCATCAAGACAATCATGTTCACAATTTGCATTCCTGCCTTTGACGCTGACGCTCAAGTGAAGTTTTCTCCTGCGGCATGGACAATTCGCGTGGAGGGCGCTGGTCATCAAGCGCACACCTTTGCATGCCAGACTAAAGACGGTTGCTTTGTGTCAGCACATACCAAGCTGGCAGGATGGGGTAAGCACGCTGTGCTGTCCACGGAGGCAATAGCCAATGAATTCCGCACTGCAATTTACCCCGTTATGCGCAAACGGCATGGCGATTCCATTGAACTGATTCTGGAAGCTTCAGACAAGCGAAAAAACGGGATAACCGATGACGTGATTGTTTTGGCACGGATTCGAGAACGCAACTTCGTGCCCAACAAGGCACCTAAAAGCGAATCTTAAATTTCGGCCTGACTATGGCTAAAGCCGGACAAGTTAAGGCCAGAAGAATTTTCCTGCTGACAGTAAGACCTCACGAAAACTTCTACGCACAACTAAAGTGGTGCCGTTGAATTCAAATTTGTAAACTCTACAAATGGGGATAGTTGGCTCTTTTCAACATCCAAAATACATAATCAAGTCGCTCATCCGTAGGCTCATCTTGACGAAGCCACCGGATTTCTATGTTGAGATACTGTGCCCAGTCGATTCCTTTTTTAAAATCTTTCCAACGATCTGTCTTGGCGCAGACCTCGACATATTGATTGACCAATTTGTACTGGTGACTGCCAGCGCAATATTTAGCTTGTTCAAAGGCGAGCTGAAACCATGGGTAAGCAGACTCAAACTCTTCTCGTCGGTAGAAGAGGACGGCCCGCAACCAAGGAACCATCCAAGGTAGAACGCGCTCGACATCGCTTGCTTTTAACGCTTGCTCATAATGGTTGATTTGCGTTTCTGTAAGTTCTGGATTTTTCTTGAGATCAAACCCAACAAAGATTTGTTCACCAAACCCTATGGGAGCAGAAATTAGTTTTTGTCGGTTCAACCACTCTATTTCCCCAAAAATAATAAATTTTCCGTATGTTTCAGCCAGGCTTTGAACCGCTTTTTCAGGTACAACGCCGTCCACACTTTGCGCCAATATTTCCTTCAAGGCATAAGCGGCATGCATGGCTTTTTCTGAAAACCACCCCCAGTATCTGTCGGAAGCATCGCGCCAAAGCACATCCGAATATTCTGAGGACACATCATTTTTTCGTTCACAGTCGGCAACGAAATGCCTGATGGCATCCGTGTCCTCGGTAATCCAGTCGGAATATCGGCAATACTGGGCGATGAGTTCGGTCAGAAAAGCAGTGCTGAAATGCTGTTCGATTTCCTTGCAAACATAAGTGCTGATTCGAGCAATTAATAAAGCAACTTTGATGCTCTGCTTTGTCAACTCAGGAATTTGCCGTCTATGTTCAAAAACTTCACATGCACCCAGAGCTTCGAATGATTTATCGAAATTTCTGAGTAAAACTGTTAATGAGGGCACTCCCTTTCCTGCAAGCCAATTAGCCGCACTCTCCAAGTTCTGTTGGAGCGAAGGGTCATTTTTGCCAGGATTTTTTCCAGGATAGTGAAAATGTGTATGGCTGCAATTGCACAAAGCATAGGCCCAACGCATGACTTTTTCCAAAGGCCATGTTGTCTTCCCGCTATCAATCGACGGAAGAAACCAGTACGGGTCTTGCGGCGCGAGAAGTTTGTCCGCCGCAATGTTGTAGCCCAATAAATGCTTGTTCACTGAAATGACAAGCCTGGGAACTAAGTGCTGCTGCACTATCCAGCGAACTGTTTCCGATTTTTCGAGATATGTTCCCTCGTCCCGAATGACTCCGTTATAAACCTCAAAAAGATCAAAAAGCACATCACCCATTGCCAAGATGACTCTGCCTTGTTGAACGCTTTCCCAAAGCTCGCCGCTAAGCAACTTTGTCATGTCATTAAAGCGTTCACCCAACTTGCCATCTTCCGATGCCAACCGGCCTAACGCTTTTTGGATAGTTTTCTTTTTAGCTCCATCAAAATCATCTTTTTCTTTGTGCTTTGTTGGTAAGAGGCCTGCCGCATTAAACACAAACTTAATGAGTTCGCCTTGGGTGAGAAATTCAGGTGTCATAATTTTTTTATAAATGCGTCTTCGGCTTATGCGAAGACGCAAATCTTTTTATGGCCGACGATTAGGGTCTAGCTGCGCACCACGATTGCCGTGAACCTTGGCATTGGTTATGTTGGTTCCACTGGTTCCGCGATTCACATTCAAAGAGTC
>Ga0308165_1002036_pt1 | contig 25747 bp, 28 predicted proteins | sample PhyWR2_FD_201032 | JGI IMG/M metagenome (GOLD analysis project Ga0308165, IMG submission 201032) | Phyllosphere microbial communities from UC Gill Tract Community Farm, Albany, California, United States - DLSLW.R2 | ecosystem: Host-associated > Plants > Phyllosphere > Unclassified | place: USA... | reverse complement strand
TTCTTCTTCAAGCGCCATCTTGTATCCGTTTTGGGCAGCATCTTCTCCAAATTCACAATTGTTTAAAACTGTTTTACGGTCATGCCCTGTAAATATTGCTTTAACATCCATCCAAGCTCTGTAAATTTTACCAGAGTTGGTGGTTCCGGTTTCAATGTCTTCGCCCAATGCAGCTACCTCTGTAGCCAAAGCCATTTTATATTTTTGGCTTTCAGCAATCATATTTAAAAATAGTGTTTTCAGATCTGCGTCGCCATCTTTTAATTCCTGGCGGGCTTTTTCATAACCTTCGATACGGTCATTGTTGATTTGAACCAGGTCATTTAATATTTCTGCTGTTGCTGTTGTCGTTTTCATGTTGTTATTTTTTATAGTTTCGATGTATAAAAGCAACACTTGCAATTAAAAAAAGGTTTGTCATTTTTTAAATTGCTTACAACAGAAAGCTATATCAGCAATTATTTTTTAGAAAAGTATTGCGAGAGTTTCTCTTTTACAAATCGCCTAACACGGGTTACCATATTCCCTTTTCGTTTGATTAGAAAGCTTTTGATGGCTTTATAGGCGAGAGGATCTTCAGCAATTATGGTAGGAAATTCGACAATTGGTTTTGGATTGATGATGACGTTGTAGATGTCGTTTATTCCAGAATGCACTCCTGTTCCATCGTGCCCGATGTTATTAACAAGAGATTGTGAGGGATTAAGCGTTAAACCTCCTTTTAGAAAGATGGAAGCATACCATCTGATGGCCCAACTGTTGTTTTTACCTTTCTTAAACTCCTGCATCTGTTTCCAGAAGTTCATTTTATTGTCGATAGAAAATGCTGCTCTTTTCTTTTTATCGAACTGTTTTAAAAGTATGTCGATATTGGGTTCGAAGTTTTTCCAGGCCCTTCCCCATGTAGCCCATCCCCAACTCGTTGCTGCTCTGTAAAAAAATGACTGAGGAAGCGTTTCTGGTTTTAATGGATACATGTATGCACCGATATGCATTACCTGATCTTCTTCGCGATACCGGTTTAGTGCATCATTAAAATAAGATAAAGTATGGGGCGAGCTCACCAGGTCATCTTCAAAAACAATCACCTGATCATATTCGTCAATTAATTGGCTCACACCTGCGATTACTGAATTTGCCAATCCCGCGTTTGCTTTACTTTCAATTACTTTAACGGATTTAAAACCATCAATTTTTTTTATAATTTTCCTTACCGCTGCAACTTTTTCTTCATCCTGAACTGTTCTTGCCCCATCAGAAAAGATATACAAATGGCTGTCTGCAGCCAGTTCATTTTGTTGCAGGAATTTGATTGTCCGCTCGGTATGTTGCGGGCGATTGTATACGAAAAGCGCTATTGGAGCAAGGTTTTGCATTTTTGTTTTTTACAATTGAAGGAAAATATGAAAGAGACAGCGAAAGAAATTGAATTTTCGCTAGGCTACCAACCACTTTATTTACCTAAAATATATGTAGATTATGATCCGATTTTTTGGTCAACACCGTATAGGCATTCGCAAATTGTTCCTGTTTTTTCTTTCCAAAAAGATTGCCCAAGGTTTTTTTAATGCGGTATTCGAGTTCGATTTTTAAATTTTTCGAAAATGTTTTTGGCGCCTTTCTATTCACAAATTCATTAAACTTTACCGTTTCCGGGGCAGTCATAGAAATTTTATCCTCTAAAATTTCTAAACCTTCACTTTGCAGCAAAAATCTTAAAGAGGTTGGCGTATACATGTTGATGTGTCCGTAATCCAAAAAGTGTTTCATCCTTTGATCCACGCCAAAACGGTAATCTTTGGGTACTTCTACTACAACGTATCTCGCTACCCTTTTTAATTCACGGATCAAAATTCTTTCATGTTCCACATGTTCTAAAACATGAGCCAGGATAATCAGATCGAAAGTATCGTCCTCATAAGGGATTTTATATCCATCAAAGGTCTGTGCTTCTTTCAAACTGGCAAGCTTACGGTCCTTTATAATGTCGACACCGCTCTGAGCGATTTCCAAAGCATACAGTTCAGGTGCGAAATGCCATTCATTTAAAAAGTGTAGGATACTGCCATCTCCTGCACCAACCTCGAGCACTTTTTTAGGCTTCAACCCTTTGCATACATCAACAATGTTTTGGGCTTTATATTTTGCGCCGAGCATTCGCCATGCCACGTCACTGTTGGTATAAAAATTATCGTAGGCAGTTTTTACTTCTTCGCTTAACATCGTGCTAACTGATTTAAATACCTAAACAATTGTCCTGCTTGTAAAAAACAGATGTAGCTTTCTCGTAGAAAAGACCAGGGGAAATCCCACTAAAGCTAATTTCTTTGAAACCCTGCGATTTTAAAAGCACGCGGGCCGGATTATAAACTTCGCGCTCACTATCATCCAAAACCAATACACCATTGGACGATAATGCATCAATGCTATACCTGCAACAGTTTACCCGATCCCTGCCATCCACGATAATAATGTCGAACTTTTTGCCTAGCAAGGTTGCCTTTTTGGCATATTCGCCATCTTTTTCCAATTGACAGAAGATCATCTCCGCATTGGCCGGACTTGTATTTTTGATTTTATCAAGCCAGCCTTTATCATGCTCAACAGAAGTTACAGAACCAGCTCTTTCCGCATAAAAAATAGTGGAGCTGCCGGATCCGTATTCGAAAATATGCTGTGTCTTATTGATCCGTTCTTTAATAAAATCAATAAACGAATAGGTTACCCAAGGCAGTGCCTTTCCTTCGCCATCTACGGCTTGTTTCTTATCAAAAGCGGTGAACCAACCAATGCTGTTCAGGTAGCCTTTGTGTCCGTAAGATAATAATGCCTTAAGCCTATCTGGCTTTGCAATTAGTGTGGTTAATGCTTTAAAAGTACTCAACGTTTAAATATTTTTTGAAATGCTGTGACCAAAAATAATGATTTTAACATCATTATACCTTGTTGCCTAGTTTTAGGAATAAATAAAAGATAAAATGCTGAACTTGCACAAGCAATTAATGTGGCAATTGAAGCTCCTACTCCAGCATACAATGGGATTAACCATAAATTGAGCAAAATATTCAATAGGGCGCCAAATGCGGTTCTATAAAAAGAAATTTTAGTAAAACCCTCTGCAAGTAAAAACTGTGAACTGGCACTCCCCAAAAATACAAATATACCTGACCAAATGTGGATAGGCAGCATGGTTTCCGCTCCTTCAAAACGATTTTCGTATATAATATTTATAATTAGCGAAGACGAAAAAGTAATCACTACCGCAACTGGTAAACTTATTGCGACCAATAGATCATACAGGTTTTGTAAGCGTTTCAAGTACCGCTCATGATCTGTTTCTCTGGCAAGGATCAAAGCAGGAAAAACCGAGGTTACTATAGCTACGGGAATAAAATACCACGCTTCACTTATTTTTGCCACAGCCGCATAAATACCTACGGCTTTACTTCCCTCAGTTTTTAACATTACCTGATCTATTTTCATATAAATAGAAACCATCACTGCCGATAAAATAAGCGGTGCGGATTGTTTAAGCAAGGATTTAGCCCTGCTTTTTTTGAAATGCCACTTAGACATGTCAAATCCCTTTATCCGATACATCAGCATCAAGCCAAAGGCTAAAATAAATCCATCAAAAACCAATGCCCAGGCAAACCAGATTACCGGGAGATGCAATAGTACCAGAACGATTTTTATTAACGCAGAAAGTATTACGCAAATATTCTGAACCTGAACAACATATTTTGACTGTACCTGTGACTGAAAATAGGAATCGATCACATTAAAGGACTTAAAGAATGCTGCAAAGGATAAAAGTATCACCACATAGGTAAGCGGTGCGCCCGGATTATCAGATAGGTGATGAAACAGAAGATATAAACCAATGGAAATAGGAATGAGCAAAAGGTTGATGCCTAATCTTAAAAACAATGAAGTGCCGAGAATTTCATCCTTTTTGGATGGATCGTTGATGATTTCCCGGATAATAAAAGTATCCAAACCCAATGCACCGATTGCGGCAGCAATTGCGGTAAATGCATCCGCAAAGCTTAGATCGCCAAAAGATACAGGGCCCAGAAACCTGGCAACCACAAAACCTACCAGCATGCTTAAAATCCGCCCGAACATTAACCATCCCGTATTTTTAAGATACTTGTTAAATGCTTCTTCGTTAAAACCTTTTATGGCGGGTAATTTCATTAACGCAAAGATGTAAAAAATGTTTGTCACTACCGCCATACTCAAAAGCAGACTAAACATTTATCAATTTAAGCTGTTAATTACTAAGCTTAAACTTAAGAATATGAATAAGAACCAAATTATTAGTTGCTTTGTATCTGTCTTTTTAATCTTCAGTTCTTGTAAAAAAAGCAATAATGATTCACCTTCAGTAAGTGAGCCACCATCAACCTGGCAGGAACATTGGTTTGAACACAATCAATTATTAAATCGTGTATTTTATAACGACAATTTAGTAGTTTATTATGATAACGATGTAAATAAGTCTATTGGATGGCCTAACGACTATTTAACAAAAGTTTGGCAGTATACTAAAAACGTTTATGGAAATTTTGGAGACGATGGTAGATTATTCGCAATTTTTCACACTGCTAAATATGCCGGGGGCCATCCCTCTAATTACTTCGAGAACAGTCACGACAATAGAAATGTAATTGATGTTGGTTTATCGGACAAAAATGCCTGGGTTGACTTTACAGCCAATGAGAAAGATATTGTGACACATGAGGTAGGTCACATTGTTGAATTTGCATCTAAAGGCAAACACAATTCGCCAACTTTTAAAATATGGGGGGATAGTAAATGGATGGAGATCTATCAGTACGATGTGTACAAGAAACTCGGCTTAACAAGCGATGCAGATCGGTGGTATGCCAAGTGTATGGCCACGGTCGATAATTTCCCAAAGGCTAATACACAATGGTTCAAAAATTGGTTTTATCCTATTTATGCCAATAATGGGGGTACTGCTACCTTGAATAAATTTTTCGTGTTGCTTGCACAAAATTTTCCATCAAATGGCTCTGATTATACCAGGGATTTGAACTGGGGTGAATTTGTACATTTTTGGAGTGGTGCGGCAGGAATAAATTTAAAACAACAGGCAACTACTGCTTTTGGCTGGACTACGGAGATGGAAAATCAGTTTATAAAAGCAAAGACAGATTTTCCCAACATAAGTTATTAAAAAATATACACCGGAAGACAAGGTATTTGACAAAAAAAAGTTAGTTATCCTTCACGCTTGGTTTCCAAAACTTTTGTTTCTGTTGTTTTAACTTCAGGCATTGGCACAGGAGCAGTATTTACCGCCGGAACTGGTTTGCTATTTAATGGGGCACCAACGGCAAGGTCACATCTATGGTTCGGCTGTCCATGAGGCGGATTTAACCCATTACGAATTTTTACACTTACCGCTTGTTTTACAGCAGGTTGTGTGGTAACCACCTGCGTAGGCTTACTACCTAGCGGTGCACCGATAGCAATATCACACCGATGTCCAGGTTCTCCATGTTTAGGGTTTAATTTTTTTCCAGAGGTATTTACTTGTGTTGCTGGGGGAGCGGGAATCGCTTGTTGGGCAACTTTTTGCTGAGGTTGAACGGCTGCTGTTTGATTAAGTGGTGCACCTACAGCCAAAGTACAGGTATGACCGGCCTGGCCATGTGGCGGATTAAAAATAAGGTTGCTTTTTGAACTTTGTACTACCTGCTGAATAGTATTGCTTTTTTGCAAACCCTGAATCCCTGTGGGTGTTGGAATAACCGTTTGAGCAGTTTCTTTCTTTTCGTTATTGCATGCGCAAAGAACAGTAATAACCAGTAGGTAAAAAGCGTTTTTCATGAGACTGAATTTAGGATTACCCAAATATGGCGAAATTAATTTATGCCTGAAAGCTCTTTTCTATTCTTTCTAACTGTTTAAGGTGATGTTTTAAATGAATTTCGATAAATCTCAGCCATTGCTTAGCATTCAAATAGCCTAATCTGGGGTGTTTTGTCTTACAATCAGAGTTTGCATTGGCAATTAGAAGATAATTATCCTCCAAAGCCTTTTCAAACTCCAAAATAAAATCGAGGGCTTCTGTTTTATTGATCTTTTTAACACGCTCAGCCAGGCGTTTGGGTACTTTATACTTTTTTGCAGGCGGAAGGGAGCCTAAAAGCAAAATCAATTTTACTATAAAATGTGTTGGTTTATTTTCGCCTTTACCATTTGCGGCACGTTCTAAGGCAATTATTGATAAAAGGCTTGAATCGAAAATATGCGAATATACTTCGCTATAACTCCAGCCGGCAATTGGAGGTGTATTTTGGAAGATATCGTCAGGATAATTAAATAATTTCGATTTATAGGCATCGACAATTTTATGTATCGATGCCTTGATTTTTGAAGCAATCATTTAATAAAGATAAGCCGAATTACGGTTTCTCCAAATACTTTAGAAATTCATCTTTATAATGAGAAAATTCAAACGTTTCGGCAAGTGTAAAATAATTCTGTGGATCTGCCACTGTTTGATAAAGGATTTTAGCCATTTTTAAACGTTCAGCATCGAAGGTAAACGGTTTAAGAATAAGCTTGCTTTGACTGCTGGAAAATGAAGCATTCTTGATTACGGCATTGATTAATCTTACCCTCTCACTATCAAAACTTGATTTTTTATATGCGGTATAAAATTCCTGAAATGCCTCTTGTGATAATAGCCTAGAACTTAAATCCGCCTGCGGGTTTATCGGCGGTACAATACCGGTATTATAATCTCCGGTGTAACCATCAAAATCGTTGAGCGCATATTGTCCGTTGCGATAAATCGTTAGCTGATTTAAGTTAATCAAGCCTTTATTCTCCAAACTTAATACAATCCGCTGTTGCGGGACTACCCTGATACGCTGTTTTAACAATACGGTATTGCCCTGAATAATAGATAGTACTGGTGCGGTATTGTATACATCGTAAAAACGGAACCTACCGTTGGCCGATCCAATAAGTTCATCGTCTAAATACACGTTATACTTGCCCGGATTAACAATTTGCAAGAATACTTCAGCAGAACTGCGGTTGTTTTGAGCGAAAGCTAGGGCAGCAAATAACATTGCCAATCCTAAAAAGATGGTCTTTTTCATTTTAATTAAGGTTTCATTTGTGTGTGTTTTGAACTTATGCCAAACGAATGCCAAAACCAAACAAAAAAGGAGTACTGCTAAAAAAGCTTTAACAATTCTTTTAGATGAACGATTTCCCGTTTTACGTCTTCAGGTTTTTCTTTCTTTAAAGGATTGAAAAATATGGCTTCCATACCAAAGTTTAAGGCGCCATAAATATCAGCTTCCAAACTATCACCAATCATGATACTTTCTTCTTTTAAAGCTTTGGCTTTCTCCAACGCATACTCGAAAATAATGGGATTAGGTTTATTTAAGCCAACATCTTCAGAGATAATCACGTTTTCGAAGTACGGGTTAAGATTAGAAAGCTTCATTTTGGTTAAGGTAGTTTCCTTAAAACCATTAGAAATAATGTGAAGGGTATATTTCTGCTGTAAATAAGCAAGAATATTTTCAGCTCCTTCGAAAAGATTGGTTTTAGTAGGGGAAATATTTACATAATCATCTTCAAACTGATGTGGAACGGCGTCGGGATGAATACCCAGCTGAATAAAGGTTTTGCTGAAACGCTCCGATCTTAAAAAATCCTTGGTGATTTTGCCCAAATGGTAGTCAGCCCACAACTGGTGATTGTTTTCAGTGTAAGTGGTGATAAAGTCGGTGCAGGATTTAAGGCCAAGCTCATCCAGTTTATAGGTTTGATAAAGCTCATTTAATGTTTCTTCGGCATTGCGGTCAAAATCCCAAATGGTGTGGTCAAGGTCGAAGAAAATATGCTTTTTCATGAATAATAATTTTCACAAAGGTAGCCTAATGATTTTTGTTTTATAAATAATCGGTAACTTTTGCGTTCAATTCTTTAATAAGCGTTTCATCCATGTACTGGTAATCATCAGGGATATTAAGTGTAATAATTTCCTTCTCGTAAATCTCTTCAGGAAATCGTTCGGCAATTCTTTGTTTATGTTTTTTCTCCATTACAAAGATCAGGTCTGCGCAGCTGATCAGTTTTGCATTGATCTTAATCCTGGCCGATGGCTCGGTTCCGGCAGATCGGACCTGATGAACAGGATGGTTTTTATAAATGGTTTCGGCAGTCGCGCTGCGCCCCTTGTTCCTACTGCATACAAAAAGGATATTCAATTTTTATTTCCTGAAAATTAACAACTCTGGACCAAAGACTTAAACTGAAGACCAAATTAAACCTTTTCTCCATAAGCCAGGTCTCCGGCATCACCCAGCCCGGGAACAATGTAAGATTTGCTCGTCATCTCCTCATCAATGGCACCTAGCCAAAGTTTTGCTTTTGGTAGGTTGGCGCGTACATGGGCTACGCCTTCGGTACTGGCTATTGCAGAAACGATGTGAAGTTCTGCTATTTTATACCGGTTGATCAGTTCTTTACAACACATGACCATGCTCTGCCCGGTGGCCAACATCGGGTCAGCCATAATCAAAATTTTGCCATCAAGATCGGGAGTAGAGATATAATCCATCTGGATCACAAAGTCGCCGCTCTTTTTTACTTTCCTATACGCCGAGATAAAACAGCATTCGGCCTTGTCGAAAATATTGAGCAAACCTTGTTGTAATGGTAAGCCGGCTCTGAGAATGGTTGCCAGAACAGGCTGCTGTGTTAGAACCTCGCAAGATGAAATACCCAATGGCGTGGTGATTTCTTTGGTGGTATAATGAAGCGATTTACTGATTTCGTAGGCAAAAAACTCGCCGAGCCGCTCCAGGTTTTTGCGGAAACGCATCGAATCTTTCTGGATATTCTCATCCCGAAGTTCGGCAATAAAAGTATTGGCAATAGATTTAATTTTACTCAGATCAAAAATCATGTTCATGTTTTTGTGTACCTACCGGATTACCCAATAATTGTTTTAATGCTTAAATTTAGCAATTTCAAGCCAGATTAAGTTATATTAAATCAATTTCCTGTGTAGCTCAACATTTCCCCAAACAACGACCTTAACTTTTTATATTTAGGATGGTCTGATAAACTTTTTAAATTCCAACTGCTGTAAAAATTCCCATTTACCACCTTTACCGCATCAATATATTTACGCATCGTTTTTGTAGCTTCCTGGTGCGGCAAATATTGAAGAGTTTGATCGGTTACACAATAAGAATTAACGAGTAAAGGCGTTACTTTTTCGAGTTGTAGATCATACCAATTGAATGGCGTACAAGTTCCTGCCCTAAAACCGGGCAAATTATTGTAACCCATGGAATAATCTGAAGTGATTCCTGAATTCAGAATATTAAGGTAACAGATGGGAAACTTCAAAACTTCCAACTGCTGACTGGTTGAAGGAACAAGGTTTGCATGAATTTTTTTGAGTTTCGCCAACCCTTGCTTTATTTCTATCTTTTTTTGCATGTCGCTGGCACAGGGTCTCAATAAACCTATTGATTGGTTGCCCAACAAATTCGAAATACCGCTCATGGGAAGGTATTCCATAGGCACATCAGGAAAATTGACAAAATAAAACGGTCTGTTTTTCCTGGTGGCAAAGATCTTATTTGTTCCCTCCAAAACCTCTTCATTATTGATCCCGACGCCGGTTAGCTGATCAAATTTCGAACTGAGGTAATTGTTCTCTTTTTTAAAAAGTGCACTAAAAACAAATTTGGTACGGTTCAAGAAGCCATCTGGTATATCGGGCAATATATTGAAGTGTATAGTAGGATGCAGCTGGAATTTTTTTTCGTGAAATTTGAATTCTGAATGTTTCTTTTTGATGATGCTTTTGATCATAAGCGCCCATTCATCGATAATCGGCCGGTCTAAAATCCGCCATTTGTGCTGATAACTTTTTGAAGGTTTAAATTCCTCATCCCTTAACTTCTGGTGGAGATACTCTTCATACCGGCTAACAATAAAAAAGGAAGCCGCAAAAACATCAAAGGGCAGAGCAGATTCATCAACAGGAAAAGGAACCTGGTATTCGCCAAACGAAATGCTTTTAGGCTTTATCTCTTCAAGTTTATTCGAAAAAAGTAAAGTAGTGCTTTTAAAGAAAAGCTCGTCGCCCAATGGTTGTGCTCCGTAGCTGATTTTAACCTGTCCGCTTTGCAGAAAATATTGGCTATTGCCCGTAAACTCTACTTCCGCTTTAAGGATGTCTTTAAAAATAAAATTGAAGATATATTTTATCCGAGGCGTTAATATGTTGGAGAAGATGATTAGCTGCATAACTTATTTTAACAAACCGGGATTTTAAAACAAAGATTACAAGAAATATTTCTCAGCCAATATTAACTCAACAATACCGCCTAATAAAATTAACGGTAATTTAACATTGAACCGTTATCTAATACAAAAATTACAATTAAAAGTTTGCTACGAATTTCTTTTCGGGATAAAGAATCTTGGTACTTTTGCGGTCGCCCCCTTTTACGATGTGCACGATACTCATCTGATCATCAAACATATCGTATAAAATATTGTCGCTCACTTCAACCGATTTTATCGCTGAAATTTTTTCAACTTCCAGGTAAATATTTGTGGCCTCATGGTCGATCTCAAACCCGATATAATTCATCGTTACAGCTTTTCCGTTTGCCTTTAACTGTAAATGTGAGAGCAGGTATTTTTTCACCAATTCATCCATAGCCGTTTTCATATTCGAATTGCTCAGATCGGTTTTCTGTTTATACACCTTTGCCAAAATGGCTTCAAAGTCATCCGAAAAAATCTTGCAGCTTACTTCCAGCGTTTTATCCCTGGCATTAAAATTTATTTCAGTTGTGCTTACATGAAGCGGATGTTTTACACCGGCCTCGACAGAAAAAAAGGCACAGCACAAAAGTAAAAGGGTATATTTTAATTTACGCATCGATATTTTTGTTATCAAGCTAACAAAGTTAAGAGATAAATCGGTTACTTGTTAAATGTAATCAAGGTGTTATGCCCGCGCTGTTCTACCAGTAAATGTTTAAAATTTAAACTTTCAAATATTCTGCTCAGTTTTTTGTGGGAGGGATGTACGTGAGTTAACTTGATATTAAAATTTTCATTGAGCCAGTAACTCATTTTGATCACTATTTTTTTAAGCCCGGACTCTTTTTCAAGCTCTTTCTGAAGGTATTTTTCGTTATTCACTACAATAAAACCATACCCGTTTTCTTTAACTAAGTTGTAAATGCACTTCGCAAAACGGTAATCATTGATACAATAATACCAGCATATACGGTTAAAAATCACATCGAATTTACCATGGGCGTCTTCCAGATAGCCCAGAGAAAATTTTACTGGCAAGTTTTCACCTTCGGCTTTTGCTTTGGCTATTTTAAGGTAATTTCGGCTGATATCGTGCCAGGTAACTTTGGCACCTCTTCTGGCAAAAGCGATGCTATATTGGCCCGGTCCGGCACCCAGGTCGAGCAGCGTTTTATTTTTAAAATCAGTGATCCGCTCTTTTATAACCTCCACCACTTCATTATCCAATTTAAGATACTCATTTGCTGCATATTTTTCGGCAAAAGCTTTGGGAACAGGATCGAAGCCTTTTTCGGGTTTTTGAAAATAATATTTGAGCCAAAGCATATTGCAGAATAAAAGACCAGAATTTACAAGTACTAATATACTTTGCTGGCTGTGCACCTTAAACAACAATTTAGTTTACAACTGTAAACCATGGTAATTTATTGAAGAAAGTATAGCCAAGTGCTATAAAAACTTGAAAAATTGGTAACAAATTTAGTATTTACGCTTTTGTTTGAAGGATATTCGGGCTTTTTGCAATTAAAAATATATTTTTAAGCTTTATAATCTATTTTGCCTCCAATAGTTAGCTTATTATTTCATGCCGTTACAAGATTTTATCTTTTACTTCAAACTGGGTTGGGAACATATTATAAGCGTTGATGCTTTAGATCATCAACTATTTGTTTTGGCATTGGTGGCCATTTATAGCTACCAAAACCTGAAACAGGTATTGATCCTGGTTACTGCTTTTACCATTGGCCACTCATTAACCTTACTATTGAGTGTTATGGACATCATCAGGTTTGAGGGCAAATGGGTAGAATTTTTAATTCCCTGTACCATTGTAATTACCGCAATAAGTAATTTATTCAGAAAGAATTTTTCGTTAAAATCAGTCAAAATAAATTACTTTCTGGCGCTGGGTTTTGGATTAATCCATGGAATGGGTTTCGCCAATTCTATCAGGATTATGTTGGCAAAAGACCAGAACATTGGCTGGGGATTATTTGGTTTTAATGTAGGATTAGAGGCCGGGCAGGTTTTTATGGTAATCATTATTTTACTGGTTACCTTTTTTATTTTTAACTATACACGTATAAAACGCATCAGCTGGGTTTTATTTTTATCAGCAGCCGTATTTAGTCTGGCTTTAAAAATGGCTTTGGAAAGAATTCCTTTTTAACAAACATATTATGAATAAACTGTTTACTTTAACTGGCCTTTTACTCTTTTCGGGTAGTTTGGCTATGGCCCAAAACATTTTGAACAACCCCGGTAGCAACCACGGCAACAAGTTTGAGCAATTGGGCACTATTTTACCTACTCCAAATGAACAACGTACCGCCAGCGGTGCTCCAGGGGTTAAATATTGGCAGCAACGTGCTGATTATAACATCAAATGTGATCTAGACGAAAAAAACTTATTGTTAACAGGTTCTGAAACGGTAACTTACACTAATAATTCGCCCGACCCATTAACCTATATCTGGTTACAGCTTGATGAAAACGAGCATAGCACCGATAAAAGTGCAAACTATCAGGACGCCACAAAAATGCCCGCCATTGGCACAACCAAAAATTTAGATCAGTTGAGTGCAGCAGGAAACAACGGTTATGGGATCAACATTACCAAATTAACAGATGCAACAGGCAAAAACCTGAAATATACTGTTAACAAAACCATGATGAGGGTTGATTTGCCTGTGGCCTTAAGAACCGGCCAGAAATTAATCTTCAACATCGATTGGAATTACAAAATTACTGATAGAATGAGTGTTGGTGGCCGTGGTGGTTATGAATTTTTCCCAACTGATGGAAACTATTTGTTTACCATGACCCAGTGGTATCCGCGCTTATGTGTGTATAGCGATTTCCAGGGATGGCAAAATCATCAGTTTACCGGCCGAGGAGAATTCGCCCTAACTTTCGGCGATTTTAAAGTGCAGATGACTGTTCCGGCAGATCACTTAGTAGGCTCAACAGGAGAGTGCATCAACTATAGTGCTGTCTTAAATCCAACTCAGTTAGCGAGGTACAATTCGGCTAAAACCGCAGCCGCACCTGTAGAAATCCAAACACTGGCAGAAGCCAAAACCGCCGAAACCAAAAAATCGACTGCTAAAAAAACCTGGGTTTTCAATGCGATCAATGTGCGTGATTTCGCCTGGACTTCTTCACGGAAGTTTATCTGGGATGCCATGCCTCAAAAAATTCAGGCCAACAACAATACCGTAATGTGTATGAGTTTTTATGGAAAAGAAGCCTATAGCCTTTACAGCAAGTTTTCTACCCGTGCTGTAGCGCACACCATTAAAACCTATTCAGATTTTACAATTCCTTATCCATATCCTGTTGCACAAAGTATCGAGGCAGCCAATGGGATGGAATATCCGATGATCTGTTTCAACTATGGACGTACAGATGCAGACGGAACATACAGCGAAAGCACCAAAAACGGCATGCTGGGTGTGGTGATTCACGAAGTTGGGCACAATTTTTTCCCAATGATCGTTAATAGCGACGAGCGCCAGTGGACCTGGATGGATGAAGGTTTAAATTCTTTTGTTGAATATTTAACCGAAGAGCTTTGGGACAATAAATTTCCAAGCAAAAAAGGTCCCGCCTATACCATCGTTGATTACATGAAACTGCCTAAAGATGAATTGGAACCGATTATGACCAATTCTGAAAATATAGCGCGTTTTGGCCCGAATGCCTATTCAAAACCGGCAACGGGTTTAAATATCCTTCGCGAAACCATTATGGGAAGAGACCTTTTTGATTATGCATTTAAAGAATATTCAAGAAGATGGGCTTTTAAACATCCTGAACCTGCTGATCTTTTCCGTACTATGGAGGATGCCAGCGGTGAAGATTTAGATTGGTTTTGGAGAGGCTGGTTTTACGGAACCGATCCATGTGATATCTCGTTGGATAGCGTAAAATTTGCCAAAGCAGATTTCCCTAAAGAAGTTCCTGCTGCAAGATCACGAATGGTAAAAATTGATAAACCTGCTGTGAATGCATTTGAGGATATCTCGAAAATCAGAAACCGTGAGGAGAAAAAAATCAACTTCTATACCGATAAGAACACTGCTGCACAGGATTTCTATTATAAATATGATAGAGGATTAGTTACCATTGATACTACTTTATCGTCAAAAATGGATATGACACCACCTGTTGAGGTAGTTCCTGATGCCGATCAGGGCAAATACGATAATAAATTTTTGTATGAGTTAAGTTTCAGCAATAAAGGCGGCCTGGTAATGCCGGTAATTGTAGAATTTACCTACAAAGATGGAACAAAAGAAATTGACCGTATTCCGGCTCAGATCTGGAGACATAATGAATCGAAAACTTCTAAATTTTATGTAAAAGACAAAGAAGTAGCTTCGATTTTAATCGATCCATTACGCGAAACCGCTGATATTGATACTTCAAACAATGCTTGGGGCGGTAAAGCCAAAGAAAGCAAGTTTAAAGTATACAAAGCAAAAACTGGTGGAGCGGTTAGAGGCCAATCAGTTGGTAAAAACCCGATGCAGGCTGCTGCAGGTAAATAATAATTTCATTGTTCTGTCATCCTGAGCTAGCTTTCAATAAGCATCGTCGAAGTGAAGGATTTATGATGACTTAATGTTGACAAATCTCCGTTGAAGAAATTCAACGGAGATTTTTTTTATTGGATTTAATCGCTTAGTAGTAAAGGTTATCACGATATATTTTAGCATTAACATAGTAAATCGAAAGTTAAACTTTCGATTTACTATGTTAATGTGCTTTGATATGCTTTAAATGCACTTTATAAATTTAGCGTCATTAGCTTGTTAAAAAAAACAGCAATGTTTTCCAACTTTCCTGACTTTCTCCTGTTTTAGACTTTGCAGCCTTAACCGTATATTTGATATACTCATGAAATTTAAAATCACCTCAGAATATCAGCCTACCGGAGATCAGCCTAGCGCTATAAAACAATTGGTTGATGGCGTAAATGCCAACGAACATTATCAAACGTTATTGGGGGTTACAGGATCGGGAAAAACCTTTACAGTTGCCAATGTGATTGAGCAGACCCAAAAGCCCACACTGATTTTAAGTCACAATAAGACTTTGGCCGCACAGCTTTACGGTGAGTTTAAAAACTTCTTCCCCGAAAACTCGGTAAATTATTTTGTTTCCTATTACGATTATTATCAGCCAGAGGCCTTTATCGCCTCCAGCAATACTTATATCGAAAAAGATTTGAGCATCAATGAGGAAATCGAAAAACTCCGTTTGCGCACCACTTCTTCCTTGATGAGCGGCAGGCGCGATATTATTGTAGTATCGTCCATATCCTGTATCTACGGTATGGGTAATCCTGAAGATTTTTCCAGAATGGTTTTCCGTTTTGGGGTAGGATTACGCATTTCGAGGAATGCATTTTTACACAGCCTGGTAGAAATTTTATATTCAAGAACCACAACAGAGTTCAAACGCGGTACTTTTAGGGTTAAGGGGGATACAGTAGACATCTACCCAGCTTATCTTGACCATGCTTACCGCATTTCATTTTTCGGGGACGATATAGAAGAACTTTCAGCAATTGATCCCGTTTCCGGTAAAACTTTGGAGAAACTTGAAGATATGGCGATTTATCCTGCCAACCTCTTCGTTACTCCAAAAGATAGGTTCAACTCATCTATTTGGGGAATTCAGGAAGAATTGGAAATCCGTAAAAACCAATTAATTGCCGATCGACATTTATTGGAGGCTAAACGACTGGAAGAGCGCACCAATTTCGACATAGAAATGATGAAGGAACTTGGTTACTGTTCAGGTATTGAAAATTATTCGCGTTTCTTTGATGGAAGACAGCCAGGCATGCGCCCCTTCTGTCTGCTCGATTATTTCCCTGAAGATTATTTGATGGTAATTGACGAAAGTCACGTTACCGTTCCACAGATCAGGGCGATGTACGGTGGAGATAGATCACGTAAACTATCTTTGGTTGAATATGGCTTCCGTTTACCGGCAGCGCTTGACAACCGACCTTTAAACTTTAATGAATTTGAAGCCCTGGCCCCGCAGACGATTTATGTAAGCGCAACTCCGGCTGAATATGAATTGGAAAAATCAGAAGGTGTAGTGGTAGAACAGGTGATCAGACCTACAGGTTTATTGGATCCGGTAATTGAGATCAGGCCAGCCATTAACCAAGTTGATGATCTTTTGGATGAAATAGACCTTACCATTAAAGATGGCGGACGTATTCTGGTTACCACTTTAACCAAACGCATGGCCGAAGAATTGACCAAATATCTCGATCGCTTAAACATTAAAACCAGGTATATCCACTCCGAAATTAAAACCCTGGAACGTGTAGAAATCCTCCGTGGCTTACGTTTGGGAGAATTTGATGTTTTAGTGGGAATTAACCTTTTGCGCGAGGGCTTGGATTTACCAGAGGTAACTTTGGTGGCGATTTTAGATGCAGATAAAGAAGGTTTCCTACGTTCAGAAAAATCATTGATCCAGACCATTGGTCGTGCTGCCCGTAATGATAAAGGCCGCGTAATTATGTATGCTGACGGCATTACAGATAGCATGGAAAAAACCATTTCCGAAACGAACAGACGTAGGGATATACAGATTGCATATAACCTTGAACACGGTATTACACCAAAAACCGTTGGAAAATCAAGAGAAGCGATTTTAGAACAAACATCCGTGCTCGATTTCTCTCAGAAAGCAAGCGACAACAAAGCAAGAGCTTATATAGAAAATGCCGAAATCAGCATTGCTGCCGATCCGATCGTACAATACATGGGCAAAAATGAATTACAAAAGGCCATTGACAATACGCGTAAGGATATGCAGAAAGCAGCGAAAGACATGGACTTCTTACAAGCTGCGAAACTTCGTGATGAAATGTTTGCTTTAGAGAAAATGTTCGGTGAAAAATTCGGCAAGTAACGATTTGGTTTTATAGCATGATTTTTAGATAATTTGGGTTAGAATTGCAATTCAATAAGTTATCTAAAAATCATCAAATGAAATCTTTTAAACTAACAGCACTGATCGTACTCGGTGTTATGGGGCTGAAAAGTGATGCCCAAAACCCTGTACCAATTTCTTTACCCCTGGCAGGTAATGCCTACAGCTCGCTACATCAGGATTCAGAAAGAACTTTATCCAATAAAGGAATTGTAAACTGGTCTGATCCAAAGGAATACTTCACTGCTTATTTCAGGATCTCCAAACCCGGAACCATAATCATCTCGGTCGGTGACAAACCTGTTTTAGATGGACAGTCGGTATTGGAATTCGCGATCCATAATCAATCAAAAAAAGTAAATTTTGATAATGCAAAATCATTCGAAGGCAAAATTGGCGAGTGGAGCATTAAAGATACTGGTTACGTAGCCTTAACCATTAAAGGAATAAGCAAAAGCGGAGCTAAATTTCCATCAATTCAGACTTTGTCCATTAGCGGAACGGCCACTGAGGGTAAAACAGCTTATGTAAAAAATAACGAAGGAAATTTCTTCCACTGGGGCAGGCGCGGTCCATCCGTTCATTTAAACTATCAACAACCAGAAAATATAAATGCCGAGTGGTACTATAATGAAGTAACCGTACCAAAAGGCGAAGATATTTTAGGCTCCTATTTTATGGCATGCGGCTTTGGTGAAGGTTATTTCGGTATGCAGGTAAATAGTCCATCCGAGCGGCACATCCTGTTTTCGGTATGGAGCCCTTTCAATACCGACGATCCCAAAAGCATCCCCGAATCGCACAAAATCAAAATGCTTAAAAAAGGCGAGGGCGTACACACTGGCGAATTTGGCAATGAAGGCGCCGGTGGCCAGAGTTATTCAAACTACATGTGGAAAGCCGGGAACACGTATAAATTCTTGCTACATGGCGTACCGGGTAAGGATAGTATAACCACCTACACTGCTTATTTCTTTGCCCCTGAAATTAACAAATGGCAGCTAATTGCCAGTTTTACCAGGCCACAGACCAAAACTTACCTCAAACGCTTCCATTCTTTTTTAGAAAACTTCTCGCCGGTACAGGGCGATTTATCAAGGAAAGTTTTATTCAATAACCAATGGATCTGTGATGAAAAAGGTACTTGGACAGAACTAAAATCGGCCCGCTTTACCACCGATAATACCGGCGCAAAGGGCTATAGAATGGATTATCAGGGCGGTGTAGATCAAGGTGCATTTTACCTAAAAAATGGCGGATTCTTTAATGATTATACTACACCGCGAAAAATTTTCACCAGAACCGCTATGGGTAAAAAACCGGAAATAGATTTTAGCAAATTACCTTAACATTCGAAATAATTGTGGATTTTTGATGCTTTCATTATTATTTTATTACAGCAAAAATGGACGGGCAAAATAGAAAAGACATTTATCCGGGATTAGAAGTCGGGATTATCCTAAAAAAAGATCAGCGATCTGGAAACATCACTTACGGTGTTGTGAAGGATCTGCTTACTTCATCTTCATTTCATTCCAGGGGAATTAAAGTAAGGTTGGAGGATGGGCATGTGGGGCGTGTGGCTGAAATTGTTGAAGATTAATAGAGATCATAAAACTTTTACAGGCCAATTTGCGTATTATATTGTAATCGAAATGCAATTAAAGGCTAAAAAAGTAACAAAATAAATTTCCTGACGTCTATATTTGTAACAACAGTAATTTAAAGAATGGCATTAGTAAAATTCATATTCATAACGATATTGGTACTTTGGCTGATCAGAATGTTGATTAGGCTGATTCTTCCAATGCTGTTTAATAACCTGGCAGGCAAAATGCAGAGCCAGGCCACTGGGCAGCAGCAACAGAGACGATCAAAACCTGAAGGTTCTATTTCTATAGATTATATGCCTCCAAAACCTGATCAAAGTAAAACAGATAAACTCGGCGACTTCGTAGATTACGAAGAAGTAAAATAAAAACTTAACCCTGAACACGTTCAGGGTTTTTTGTTATTATACCAATATCGTACAAACCTACTGTAAATAGGTGCTGATATATAACATTGTCTCCCTGCGCCCCTGTTTACTCCGACTGGTATCTGGTAAGCTTTCTGATCTGGTAAAAAAAACGTTCGATTAACCGTAAGTCCCGTGTTACAATTTCGGCATTTCCTTTGAGTTCTTTATCGAAAGGAAGTGTTTTCTGATAAGAAGTTTTCAGGCCCCTGGGAAGCACAACATCTACATAATAATTACCTTTTTCGTCGGGTGTGAAAGATATGTTTTGAACCCTTCCTTCTACAATGCCATATTCCTGGTAGCGGTAATTGTCAAGTTTGATTAAAACTTTTTCTCCCCTGGCAATTTTCCCAGAATTGGTTGCAGCCACAGACATTCTTCCGATAAGCGCTTTTTTCTGGTCGGGTAAAATAGATAAAACAGGATCGCCACGTTTTACAAATTGATTTTCGCCCCAAAACTGCTGAAAACTGATTGTACCATCTGTAGAAGAAACCACCAGGTAGTTCTGTTCCCATGCCCTTAGCGAACGCCTAAGCTGCTCTAGCAGCTGTAAGGTTTGCGAAGCGAAATTGATTTTGTCTTTCTCTGCATCTATGGTTGCCCCGCTTTTTGTTTTATTAAGGTTAAAAATGGCTTCATCTGTTTGTGACAAAGAGATATCGATGTTTTCTAAGTTCTGTTGTGCCTGTAAAAATTTAATTTTTTCGTTTTCAAATTCCAAAGCCGAAATTACCTTTTGGTTTAGCAGGAGCTGGGCACGCTGATAATTTTTCTTTATGAGTTCAAATTTTAAATCTTCAAATGTTTTTTGCTTTTTTAATGCAATTATCCTGCTTTTATTTGTCTGAATATTTTGGGCTATCGCTACATTCTCGGGCGCATAAGGCTTAAGCCTGGTAAAAAGCTGCTCATCCTGAAATGCTTTCGCAAAATTATTGTAATCGCCCTGTAGCTCACCTAATTTGAACCGTAAGACTTTATCAACCGGAAATGAAAAAAGCTGATCTGGAGAAATGGAATCTACAATGCTTTTAAGCTGTAAAATGTCTTTATAATTTGCTGTAGACTGTAAAACCATAAGTATTTCGTCCTTTTTTATCTTTTGCCGATCGATGACGAATATTTTTTCAATTTTAGAATCGGTTCTGATCTGTAATTTTTCCGGTGGGTTCTGTGAGGTAACCACAATGGTTGCGGGCACAAATTCGGGATATTTAATGAAATAACTCATTAGCAAAATCATTAAAAGGATGGTAAGGATAACCACACTCCCCCAGCGGAACATCCAGTGTGGTGGTTCTGATAGAATATCCCGCACACCTTCCGAGCGCAGCTGCACCTCGTCCAGTTTGTCTTTTTTAGTTTCCAAGTTCGAGCTGGTTTTTTATTAATCTGTAATATTCTCCTCTTTTTGCTACCAGTTCGTTGTGGCTGCCTTCTTCTACAACCTTTCCCTTATCCAAAACGACTATTTTATCTGCATGTTTAACCGTAGATAACCTGTGGGCAATTACAATAGCCGTTTTACCCTTAAAAAACTGGTTCAGGTTTTCGATAATTATTTTTTCGTTATTGGCATCCAAGGCACTAGTGGCCTCATCAAAAAAGATGTATTCAGGCGATTTATATACTGCCCTGGCAATAAACAACCTTTGCATCTGTCCACCACTAATACCCATACCCTCGTTACCGATTTTGGTGTTGTAACTTAAAGGCAGGCTTTCTATAAAATCCTGTATGTTGGCAATTTCTATGGCTTTTCTCAGTTTTTGTTTATCAATAGCATCTTCACCAATGGCGATATTATTGGCAATACTATCGTTAAACACATAACTTTCCTGCATCACCACACCGCAATGGTCGCGCCAGTACCTGGGTGAAATATTTTTCATATCGGTGCTGCCAATTTTTATTTCGCCTTGATCGGGTTCGTAAAATTTGGTCAATAGCTTTAAAAGTGTTGTTTTTCCGCTACCACTGGTCCCAACTATAGCTGTGGTTTTTTGAAAGGGGATGATAAGGTTTAAATCCTGGAAAACAAACGAATCGGTCCCCTTATATCTGAATGATACAGACTTTAGTTCAATATCTTTCTGCGAAATTTCTGCTGCATATTGTTCTTCATCGGCTTCTTCGTTTTCTTTATCATGAATTTCCTGTAATCTTTCGAGCGAAATTCTGGCATCCTGTGTTTGTTTGATAAAATCTATGAGCTGCATCAGGGGGCTGTTTAGCTGACCAATGATATATTGTACCGAAAGCATCATGCCCAGGGTAAGGTTACCACTCAAAACCAATTTAGCGGCAAGGAAACTAACCAGGATATCTTTTATCTGATTAATAAAACCACCACCCACAGATTGCCATTGCTCTAAGGAGAGTGCCTTAATCTTTATCTTAAATAATTTTACCTGTAAAAATTCCCAGCCCCAGCGCTTCTGTTTTTCGGCATTATGCATTTTTATTTCCTGCATGCCGTTAATCAGTTCTATCACTGTGCTCTGCTCTTGGGAAACCTGAGCAAACATTTTATAATCGAGTTCTTTTCTTCTTTTAAGAAAAAAAACAATCCACCCGACATACAAAAGCGCGCCAAGCAGGTACACCACAAATAATCGGTAATCGTAAATGAAGAGTATAATGCTAAAAATAATCAAGTTTACCATCGAGAATAGGGTATTGAGCGAGGAGCTGGTTAGCAATTGTTCTATCCGGTGGTGATCGTTTATCCGCTGCATTATATCACCTGTCATCCGCGTATCAAAGAAACTGATCGGAAGCTTCATCAACTTGATAAAAAAGTCGGAAATGATTGAAATGTTAATTCGGGTAGAAAGGTGTAGCAATATCCAGCTCCTAATGATTTCGATGCCCATTTTACCCATAAAAAGCATCACCTGGGCGAGCAGAACCAGGTAGACAAAGTTAATATCCTGGTTTTGTATGCCAACATCAACAATACTTTGGGTAAGAAAGGGAAAAATAAGTGATAATAAACTCCCGGCCAATAAACCAACGGCCAGCTGGATAACAAGCGATTTATATTTTAGTAAATACCTGGAGAGGAAAGAGAAACTTGTTTTCTTTTCTGTGTCTTCGAAATCACTGGTGTAAAATGCAGGGCTTGTTTCTAAAATAAGGGCAATGCCTTCTTCTGTATTTTCGTGGGCATTTTCGCCGATCCAGTATTTTATAAATTCGGCTTTGGTGTAGGTAATTAAGCCGTAACCTGGATCTGAAATATAAACCTTACCGGCCTTGTCAATTTTATAAACCACAACATAATGATTTTTATTCCAGTGTACAATGCAGGGCAATGGCGCATCGGCTAACAGGGTATTAAAATCTATTTTAACGCCTAGTGTTCTAAAGCCTAAAGTCTCTGCTGCATTACTAAGGCCAAGCAAACCACTCCCTTCTCTGGTAGTTTCGGAAAGGGTTCTGATTTGGGGTAACGGAATGCTTTTGTCATAGTGTTTGGCTATAATACGCAGGCAGGTTGGTCCGCAATCCTTACTGTCGGGTTGTTTATAAAAAGGAAAGGATTTCATACTAAACAGACCAGGCTATATTAAAATGATTTGATAATTTTTGCTGATCTATAACGCATCCTGTTGCGGAGATGGCGACGCCAGAATCTTTTAGGTTGGTATAATTTTCTTCGTAGTCCCATTTTGACAAATAAGGATTGTAGGCACATTCTGCCTGATGATACCATTTCTCATCACCTTTAACAGGCACTCGGCTATCAACACACATATACCTAAATTCACAATCGCTGCAAACAAGTGTATTGTTTTTATTGATGTTTCCCAATTCGCGAAATTTCTCTGAACGGATGATGTCTAAAAACAGATCTTCGGTTAACAGTTTTACATTACCAAAGCTATACGCATTATTTAGGCCATTTTTAACGTTCCCTTCCCGATCTATGTATACCTTTCCGTGATAATAAGAATGAACGTTGTAGGCTTCTAAAAAATGTTCGTTGTTTAACGATAGTTTATCTGTAGTCAGTTTGGTTTTATAGGTCGCAAATTCTTCTTCAAAAAAGTTAAAATAAATATTTTGATGTAGTTGTGTGGTTTCTGTTTGGGTGGTTGAATTGAAAAAATTAACCGAAAAAACTAAAGGGTGATTACTGATTAGCCTACGTGTTGTTTCATAACTTTGCTGATCAAAGTTTTCAATGTACAGGTAAACACTATCTATTTCGAGGGTATCTATTTTAGCTAAAAGTGCAAACAGATGATCATCTATCTGAGGCGCTATAACCGATACGTTTAAAAGGTATTCATCTTTAATAAAATCAAAAAAAACAGGGTCTATATCCGAATGCACAATTGCATTAGTGAGCAGGTTTGGTTGCTCAAGATTTCTGTTGAAGCTTTTGAAACGTTTTTTTTGATTAAGGCCGGCTATTTCGAATATGATTTCTTCCTTAAGTAAAAAATCTATCAAGTCCTCTTTTTCTTCCTGATCAGTAATTTTATTGAAATTAATCACATCGTTGGTATCCAAAATGGCATAGTGCGCGTTAGGGATAATAAAATAATCTTTTCGAATAATATCATAAATAATTGCCCTATTGTAACCCATAACGGGAATGCACAATTGATTTCTTAAAAATAATTTATTCATAACGGCGATTTATAAAGTAGGTCTAACTGTAAAGTTTTGGTGCAGAATATTCTCGATTCCCTGGTTTTGATTAAATACTTCGGTTTTTCTTTTTTAACTAAAGATTTTAAATGAACGGGCGCATTTCCACTTTGAATTTCCAAGCTGATTTTTTTCATGTGATTATAGATTTAAAGCAATTTCCTTTTCCAGGTTGTAGTTGCACGGGCCGGAAACCATTCCGAATTGGCCAATAGGATTGAGGTCTAAAAAGTAATATTGCAGATCTTCTTTGGATAAAACGACATCAAAAGAAGCGCAGTTCAAACCCATATTGTCCAACAAGCCTTTAATTTTCCGCTCATAGTGTTTTGGAAATTGATAAGGTGTTATTCTATTGGGTTTCGACCTGTCGTAATTTCTAAAGTCAACCTTAGTTTTATTATTACTTTGAGAAAAAATTGCCATCGCGTAAAAATTTCCATTGAGGTAGAAACACCTTATTTCATAGCTTTTTAAAATGTTTTTCTGGAAAAATGTAGGGACAAATTCATTTGGCAATTCTTCAATATCATCTGCTGTTATTTCGGTTGTATAGGTTAAATGAATAAAATCATCAGTGTCAAAAATAGAAAGCGGTGCATTTAAGGGTTTCGAAATGATATTTTTTTCCTTCTTGTAAAATTCAAGAAGAGCTCCTTTATTTCCGGTAACAATAAAATTTGGCGCAGCTATTCTAAGTTTACTGCATAAATCCAATAAATGAAGTTTGTTTATATCTCTTGTTTTAAAATTATTTATGCCATCTTTTTTATCGAAAGTGAAATGAATGTATTCCATTAAACTTGCATTTTCTGCCGATAGGTAATTACTGATATGCTGACTATTAAAGTCTTTTACAAAGTCTATATCCCCTCGCCTGTACCATATTTTGGTGATTTCATTACTGTGAATGGTTTTTCCATCAATGTTGATTATAAAATCCTTTTCAGTAATCGATACCAGTTTTGCATCTGTATCTTCATTAATGCGGATAAATTTCTTTTTCAGATGTAATAACCAGTTAATAACCATAGCGGTAGAGTAATCATCAGTAATGGAGAAAATCAGGATCATGCGTAATTGGGGTTAACTTTATGCTTATTTTTTTTTGATGAAAAAATGGAGGCTGTTACTCCTCCATTCTTCAATCAGGGCAGCTTTAATCAATAGCGTTAGAAAGACCTTGTACTGTTCTTACACTTCTCACACTTCCATCATCATTGTAATAGGTATACTGGCCATCGGGCGAATTTGTTGTGCCGGTTCTAACCCAACACTCACTCATACAGCTTGAGGCTAGTTTGCCTCCATTGATTTGGCTATTTTTTAAATCAATTCGTTTTTCAAATAAACCTTTCATAGTAGTTATTTCATTGGTTAACATAATTTGTAATTTTTGTTTTTGGTATGATTAGCAATTGTAATCAGTACAAACCTGTATGGTTCTATAACTATCGTCCTTAACCGTGTATCTTACATCTGAACAGCCGCTCGAGCATGTTTCGGTACGGATAGTCGTTTGCGATTCAGCTAACCTTCCACCATTAATTTGACAATTTTTTAAATCGATTCGTTTTTCAAATAAACCTTTCATATTGTTTATTTATCGGTTAACAGATATTGTAATTTTGTTTCTTGGTGTTGTTAGCAATTGTAATCAGTACAAACCTGTATGGTTGTTTTATTATCGTCCTTTACGGTATAACGTACATCAGAACAGCCTTGTGTACAGGTTTCTGT
>Ga0308165_1002034_pt1 | contig 25763 bp, 20 predicted proteins | sample PhyWR2_FD_201032 | JGI IMG/M metagenome (GOLD analysis project Ga0308165, IMG submission 201032) | Phyllosphere microbial communities from UC Gill Tract Community Farm, Albany, California, United States - DLSLW.R2 | ecosystem: Host-associated > Plants > Phyllosphere > Unclassified | place: USA... | reverse complement strand
AGGCGATGCAGGCCGCCACCTACCTGGTGCATTCGTGCCAGCACCTGAACAAGCCGCAGGATGTCATCGCCAAGGCGTTCGGTGCCAGCTATGCCGCGCTGGCGGTGGAAACCACCAAGCTGATCTACGTGCAGCGCCAGACGCGCGCCGTGGATGGCAAGGCGCACCTGCACGACGACCCGGCCGCGCAGACGGAAAACGTGCGCCGCATGCTGCTGGCTTTTTCGCGCGATTTGCGCGTGGTCATGCTGCGCCTGGCCTCGCGCCTGCAGACGCTGCGCTATTACGCCGCCAGCCGGCAACTCGCGCCCCGGGCGCTGGCGCATGAGTCGCTGCATGTGTTTGCGCCGCTGGCCAACCGGCTGGGCATCTGGCAGATCAAGTGGGAAATGGAGGACCTGGCTTTCCGTTTCCTGGAGCCGGACACCTACAAGCAGATTGCCCGGCTGCTGGATGAAAAAAGGGCAGGGCGCGAAGTCTTCATGGAGGCACTGCGCGCGCAGCTGGAGCGCGAGCTCAACCGCAGCGGCATCGCCGCGCTGGTGCAGGGCCGTCCCAAGCACATCTACAGCATCGTCAAGAAGATGCGCGGCAAGTCGCTGGACTTCGACCAGGTGTTCGACATCCGGGCGATGCGCGTGATTGCCGCCGATGTGAAGGGCTGCTATGCGGCCCTGGGCTACGTGCATTCGTGCTTCGAGCCGATCGAGGGGGAATTCGACGACTACATCGCCAAGCCCAAGGCCAACGGTTACCAGTCGCTGCACACGGTGGTGCGCGACCAGAGCGGGCGGGCCGTCGAGATCCAGATCCGCACCCAGGCCATGCACGACCATGCCGAGCACGGCGTGGCGGCCCACTGGGCCTACAAGGAGGCGGGCACCAAGGGCTATGCCGGCGTGTCGGCCAGCAGCGAGTACGACGCCAAGATCGCGGTGCTGCGCCAGCTGCTGGCCTGGGAGCGCGAGCTGTCGGCGCCGGCGGCGCAGCGCGCCCACGAGGCCAACCAGGGCCTGTTTGAAGACCGGATTTACGTGCTGACGCCGGATGCGGCCATCGTGGAGCTGCCGCAAGGCGCCACGACGGTTGACTTTGCCTACAGCGTTCACACCAGCCTGGGGCACCGCTGCCGGGGAGCGCGCGTTGATGGCGTCATGGTGCCCCTGAACACGCCGCTGCAAAACGGCCAGACGGTTGAAGTCATCACCACCCGGGAGGGCGGCCCCTCGCGCGACTGGCTCAATCCGGAGCTCGGTTTCCTCACCAGCAACCGGGCCAAGTCCAAGGTGCGCGCCTGGTTCAATGGCCTGGCCATGGAGCAGACCGTGGCCAAGGGGCGGGAAGCGGTCGAGAAACTGCTTCAGCGCGAAGGCAAGACCGCGATCCGGCTGCAGGATCTGGCGCTGTTGCTCGGCTTCAAGACCGCCGATGAGTTGTTCGAGGTGGTGGGCAAGGATGAGTTCTCGCTGCGCACCATTGAAACCATGCTCAGGCCGCACGATCCGGCGCCATCGCCCGATGAGTATGTGCTGGCCCGGAAGGCCCGACAGCCTGACAAATCGAGCCTTGCGGGCAAGGGCGGCAAGGGCGGCAAGGGCAGCGTGCTGGTGGTGGGCATGGACTCCTTGCTGACGCAACTGGCCAAATGCTGCAAGCCGGCGCCGCCCGATGTGATTCTCGGCTTCGTGACCAAGGGCAAGGGTGTGAGCATTCACCGCAGCGACTGCGGCAACTTTCGCAACATGGCCAGCGGCAGTCCTGACCGTGTCATCGAGGTGCAGTGGGGCCTTGCCAAAACGCAGGAAAGCTCGGTCTACCCGGTCGATGTGGCCGTTGAGGCGGCAGACCGCCAGGGTCTGCTGCGCGACATCTCGGAGGTTTTTGCCAAGGAGAAAATGAATGTGATCGGCGTGCAGACCCAGTCCGTCAAGGACAACCGGGGCGGCACAGCCTGGATGACCTTCACCGTCGAGGTTGCCCAGGCAGGTCGGCTCAAGCAGGTGCTTGGCATGGTTGCAGAGGTTTCAGGAGTCCGTTCGGCACGCAGGCGTTAAATTGGCTGCGTTTATTTTTCACAAGTTTCTAAAACCTGTGTTTTGCACTGCTAGAATACGAGCTTCGAACAGTCCTTTAGGCGCGTAGCTCAGCTGGTTAGAGCACCACCTTGACATGGTGGGGGTCGTTGGTTCGAGTCCAATCGCGCCTACCAATTTTCTTGAAAATTGGTTTTTCTGAAGTGACGTATAAGCTCTTTCACAGAGTAAATACGAAAAATCAGTTTAACCCAAGAAAATTGCGTATATCAAGACATTCCTAGAATGTACCAAACCCTGTCGCTATAAGGCAGGTTTTGTCATTTCCAGGAGTCATCAGTGCATAGCAACAAATCCCCTCATTCTTCAGCCAAACACGTTTCTTCAGCGGATAGTTCCTCTGCAGAGAACGGCAATGTTGGCAGCAAGACTGGCAAGGCGGCGGGTATGGGCAAGGCCGATTCAGCCCGCATTATCAAAAAATACCCAAACCGGCGTCTTTACGATACAGAGACTTCAGCCTATATCACCTTGGCGGAAGTTCGTCGTCTGGTGATGAGCAGCACGCAATTTGTCGTGCGTGACGCCAAAACCAATGAAGATCTCACGCGCACCATCTTGTTGCAGATTATTCTTGAAGAAGAGGCTGGTGGCGCGCCCATGTTCACAGAAGCAGTCCTCAGCAACATCATTCGTTTTTACGGAGATGCCATGCAAAGTTTCATGGGGGCCTACCTCGAAAAAAATGTACAAAGTTTCATGGATCTTCAGGTCAAGATGGCGGAGCAGTCCAAAGGCTTGAGCCCGGAAATGTGGGCGCAGTTCATGAATGCAAAGTCGCCCATGATGCAGGGCATGATGGGGGCTTACGTCGAGCAGTCCAAAAATGTTTTCACGCAGATGCAGGAGCAGATGCAAAAGCAGAGCGAGCAGATGCTGGCGGCATTGGGGCTGAAGCGGTAACAACGCCGCTGATTGCGCAAGTTCTGATCAAGGTCATCAGCCCGGTTTTTTTGCGCCTGTGCCTGCTCTGAGACAATAGCGGCCATGAGCGATGTACTTTCCCCGTCCCCCCTTGCCCCTGTTTCCTCCGGTAAGCCCGCGCCGCGCGTAGGCTTTGTCAGCCTGGGTTGCCCCAAGGCATTGACCGATTCGGAATTGATCCTGACGCGGCTCAGTGCCGAGGGCTACCAGACCTCCAAGACTTTTGAGGGCGCAGACCTGGTCATTGTCAACACCTGCGGCTTTATTGATGACGCCGTTCGGGAAAGCCTCGATACCATTGGCGAAGCGCTTGCAGAAAATGGCAAGGTCATCGTGACCGGCTGTCTGGGTGCCAAGAAAGGTGATAGCGGTGGCAATCTGGTGCGCCAGATGCATCCCAGCGTACTGGCGGTCACTGGCCCCCATGCGACGCAGGAAGTCATGGATGCGGTGCATTTGAACCTGCCCAAGCCGCATGACCCGTTCGTGGACCTGGTGCCCAATGCCTTTGGCGTCGCCGGCATCAAACTCACGCCTCGGCACTATGCGTACCTGAAGATCAGTGAAGGCTGCAACCATCGCTGCACCTTTTGCATCATTCCTTCCATGCGTGGAGATTTGGTATCGCGGCCTGTCGGCGATGTCCTGAGCGAAGCACGCGCCTTGTTCGAAGGTGGCGTCAAGGAACTGCTCGTCATCAGTCAGGATACTTCTGCCTATGGCGTCGATGTCAAATACCGCACCGGTTTTTGGGATGGCAAGCCGGTCAAGACCCGGATGCTCGAACTAGTCCAGGCGTTGGGAGAGATTGCCGCACCGTTCGGTGCTTGGGTGCGTCTGCATTATGTGTATCCCTATCCCAGCGTGGACGAAATTCTGCCGTTGATGGCCACGGGCAAAGTTCTGCCGTACTTGGACGTGCCCCTGCAGCACAGTCATCCGGATGTATTGAAGCGCATGAAGCGGCCTGCCAGCGGAGAAAAAAACCTAGAGAGGATTTCCCGTTGGCGCGAGATCTGTCCTGAGCTTGTCATTCGCAGCACTTTTATTGCTGGATTTCCTGGAGAAACCGAAGCTGAATTCGAGCATTTGTTGGACTTCATGCGTGAGGCAAAAATTGATCGTGCAGGTTGCTTTGCCTATAGTGACGTTGCGGGGGCGGCAGCCAACGATATTCCAGGAATGCTGCCACTGGCATTGCGTGAAGAGCGGCGCGCACGCTTCATGGCGGTGGCAGAGGCGGTTTCAAGCCAGAAACTTCAGCAGCGCATTGGCGCCACCATGCAGGTGTTGGTTGATCATGCACCGGCATTGGGCCGAAAGGGTGGCACGGGGCGTTCCTACGCGGATGCGCCAGAGATTGATGGCGTGGTCAAACTGCTGCCGCCGGAGAAAATCAGCAAGACCATGAAGACAGGGGAGTTCACCCGTGCCCGCATCGTGGGCGTTCAAGGACACGACCTGATCGCTAGGCCTCTCTGAGGCCTTCCAAGGCCGCTATGTTTTTGTTTTCAATCCAGCCTCACGTGTCTGCGTGGGGCTGATTGACATCAATAGTCAAGAACAGACATTCAGAAGGCGCTCGCCAAGTCACAGGCGAAAAAAAAGCCACTGTGTTAACAGCAGCTTTTTTAACTTGGCTAATTTTGGTGCCCGGGAGAGAACTCGAATCTCCACATCTTGCGATACACGGACCTGAACCGTGCGCGTCTACCAATTCCGCCACCCGGGCACAGCAAAAATTTTAACCCGGTTTTTTCCTTTTATTGAAGAGGTATAGAAAAAAATGCAAAAATTTTGCAAAAACTTCGCCGAACAAGAACATGACTTTATGGCTTTACTTGAATTTTGTAATTTTGCGCCTGGTTTACGGGATTGCATACGGGCATAAAGCGCCATGTCACGAAACGCGGCTAGTATCATGTTTTTAAGTGATACAAAAATAGCGCAGTTTGGCCAACTCCCTGTAAAGGCTTCGGCTTGACACTCTGTCGCCGGCGCCATCTCATGAAAGAGCTTTCTTATCAAAACAAATCTTCAAAATTCCGGTGCAACACCGGGGCTCCTCGCCGAGTTTGAGGGCACGGTGTCCGGCCATCGCGATGGACACGGCTTTGTGCTGCGTGATGACGGCGAAGCAGATATTTACTTGCCACCGAACGAGATGCGTGCCGTGCTGCACAAAGACCGTGTCAAGGCACGTATCGTGCGCTACGACCGAAAAAACAGACCCGAAGGCCGCGTCACTGAAATCATTGAACGCTCGTCCAATCCCATCATTGGGCGCCTCTTGCAGGAAAGCGGTGTCTGGCTGGTGGCGCCTGAGGACAAGCGCTATGGGCAGGACGTGCTGATTCCCAAGGGTGCGATTGGAGACGCCCGGACAGGGCAGATTGTGGTGGTTCAACTGACCGAGCCGCCGGCCTTGTTTGGCCAGCCCGTGGGACGCGTGACGGAAGTGCTGGGCGAAATTGACGACCCCGGCATGGAAATTGAGATTGCCGTGCGCAAATACGGGGTTCCCCACGAATTCAGCGAAGAGGCCCTGAGGCTGGCGCGCTCCCTGCCCGATGCGGTTCGTCCAATTGACAAGCAGCATCGCGTGGACCTGACCGATATTGCGCTGGTGACCATTGACGGTGAAGACGCGCGTGATTTTGACGATGCGGTGTACTGCGAGCCGGTCAAGATCGGGCGCGGCAAGGGCTGGCGCCTGCTGGTGGCAATTGCCGATGTCAGCCACTACGTCGAAAACGGCAGTGCCATTGACATTGACGCCTACGACCGCGCCACCAGCGTTTATTTTCCGCGCCGCGTGATTCCCATGCTGCCCGAAAAACTGTCGAATGGCCTGTGTTCGCTCAACCCGCATGTCGAGCGGCTGTGCATGGTCTGCGACATGCTGGTCAACGCCAAGGGCGAGGTGCATGCCTACCAGTTCTTCCCGGCCGTCATGCTCAGCCAGGCCCGCCTGACCTACACCGAGGTAGCGGCCATCCTGGGCAACACGCGTGGACCCGAAGCGCTGCAGCGCAAGGCCGTGGTGCCGCACCTGCTGCACCTGCACGAGGTGTACCAGGCCTTGCTCAAGGAGCGCGGCACACGGGGCGCGGTTGATTTTGAAACGACGGAAACGCAGATCGTCTGCGATGAGGTCGGGCGGATCGAAAAAATCATTCCCCGCACCCGCAACGTGGCGCATCGGCTGATTGAAGAGGCCATGCTCGCGGCCAATGTCTGTTCGGCCGACTTCATTGCCCAGAGCAAGCACACCGCCCTGTTTCGCGTCCATGAAGGGCCAACGCCCGAGAAAATCGAGGTGCTGCGCAACTACCTCAAGGCCGTCGGCATCGGCATGACGGTGAGCGACGATCCGCCTCCAGGCGAGTTCCAGCAGATCGCTATGGCGACCAAGGACCGGCCCGATGCGCAGCAGATCCACTCGATGCTGCTGCGCTCGATGCAGCAGGCGATCTACACGCCGATGAATGGCGGCCACTTTGGCCTGGCCTACGAGGCCTACACGCACTTCACCAGTCCGATCCGCCGCTATCCCGATCTGCTGGTGCACCGGGTGATCAAGGCGATCCTGAAAAAAACCAAGTACCAGCTGCCCGTCCTGCCCACGCCGGGCGAGGCCGAAGCCAAGCTGTCCAAGCGCTTGGCCATGCGCGTGAAAGAGCCGAGCGAAAAGCCGAAGAAAGCCTCGGCCGACCAGTTGGCCTGGCAGGCAGCCGGCCTGCATTGCAGCGCCAACGAGCGCCGCGCCGACGAAGCCAGCCGCGACGTGGAGGCCTGGCTCAAGTGCAAGTACATGCGCGAGCACCTGGGCGAGGAGTTTGGCGGCGTGGTGACGGCGGCAACCGGTTTCGGCATCTTCGTGACGCTGGACGCGATGTATGTCGAAGGCCTGGTGCACATCACTGAGCTGGGCGGCGAATATTTCCGCTTCGACGAAGCGCGGCAGGAGTTGCGCGGCGAGCGCAGCGGCATGCGCTACGCCCTCGGGACGCGGGTTCGCGTGCAGGTCAGCCGGGTCGATCTGGATGGCCGGAAAATCGATTTCCGCCTTGTGCACGAGGGCGAGGACAAGGCTGGGCTGTTGAACCGTGCGATGAAGGACAAGGGGGGCGGCTCTGCGGCGGAACTGCCGCTGCACGAGCGCGGTGCCCGCAGCAGCAAGGCTGCACCGGGCAAACGCGCCGAGGCACCACGCAGCGCTTCATCCCAAAGCCGGCAAGCCCCGTCCGACCGAACGGGCCAGCCGCCCTCACGGGCGCGCAAGGCAGCCAGCAAGAAGGCCGCTGGCAATCCAGGCGCCAAGCAGGGCAAAAAGCCCCGCCGCTGAGCCGCATGCCATGTCCCGTCTTTAAAACCGCCGCCACTTCATGCTGACACGGATTCTGGCCTTTTTGCTGGAAACGGCATTTTTCATGCTGATCGCGGCGGCGCTGCTGCGCGCCTGGATGAACGGCCTGCGCGTCAGCATGACCGGTCAGCCCGGCAGCTTCGTGATGGCGCTGACCGACTGGCTGGTCAAGCCGCTGCGGCGCTCGCTGCCCAAGCCGCTGGCGCGCTCGCCCGTAGACTGGGCCAGCGTGACGGCGGCGGCCTTGATGGCGCTGGTGTACGCATTGCTGTGGTGGCTGCTTCTGGGCCTGCAGGCCGGCGGCATGGCGCTTGACCCTGCCACCTTGATCGGCCTGCTGCTGATTGCCTTGAAGCTGCTGGTCCGGGTCGCGCTGCAGACGCTGTTCGTGCTGGTGCTGGGCTATGCGCTCCTGTCATGGGTGCAACCCGGCTCCCCGGCTTACGGCTTGCTGGCGCGCCTGAGCGAGCCGCTGCTGACACCGCTGCGCCGTGTGATTCCAAGCATTGGCGGTGTCGATCTGTCGGCGCTGGTGCTGCTCGTGCTTCTGCAGATCGGCATGATGGTGCTGATCTAGCGGCAGCGTCCCGTCAGATCGGCTGGCCAGCATGGCCTTCAGGAAACCTGGCGAAATTGCTATTGAATTGATAGCTGCCTGAGCAGATGCGGCATGCGCAAAAGGCCTGTTTGATGCTGAAAAGCTGTTGACGCGTCAGGTTAGATGCGTGCCGCACGCGCCCGGCTGCCAACGCGCCAGCTGTCAGGGCCTGGCCGGGCATTGCGGCCGCCCAGTCGTCAGCCTTCTGGCCGTGGACGAACGCCGCGCTGCAGGCGGCCTCGAAAGCCTCCATGCCGCTGGCCAGGCAGGCGCCGATCATTCCGGCCAGCACATCCCCCGTGCCCGCCGTGGCCAGCAGGGCATTGCCGGTGGGATTGATTCTGGGCGTGCGGCCCGGCCCGGCGATGACGCTGCCCGAGCCCTTGAGCAGCACCACGCATTCAAACCGTTCAGCGAGTTGCCCGGCCACCCCCAAACGGTCCGCCTGCACTTGCGCGACGCTCATGCCCATCAGCCGCGCCGCTTCCAGCGGATGGGGCGTGAGCACCGTGCCGTGGCCATGCGCCTGCCGGGCTTTGAGCTGGGCCTGCAGCTGCGGATCGATGGAAATGGCATTGAGTGCATCGGCGTCCAGCACGGCCCGTCGTGCGCTGGACAGCACCTTGGGCAAAATGCCTCTGACCGCCTGGCCGCCGCCGCAGCCGCACACCACCACCTGCTGCGCCATGTCCAGTGCGTCGGGCGTGCGAAACATGAGTTCGGGCTGCGCCGGATCAACCTGCGGGCCAGGCCTGTCGCCCAGCAATGCGACAAACACCCGGCCAGCGCCGGCATGCAGCGCGGCGCTGGCGGCCAGCAAGGCCGCGCCGCTCATGTGCGCGCTTGCGGTCGATTCACCGCCGAGTACGGCGACATCGCCAAAACTCCCCTTGTGGCTGGCATGCGCGGCACCGGCGCGCGAGCGCAGGCGGGCGCCGTCCGCGCCCAGCAGCCACGCGCACGGCGCGGCGGCGGGCGGCCTGCCGGCCTGGCCGATGCCCAAGTCATCAAACCAGACCTTGCCGGCGCTGTCGCGTCCGCTGGCGGTGAAGAGGCCGGGCTTGAGCGTCAAAAGGCTCAGGGTGAATACGCCTGAAGCGCTTGCCACGTCTTCACTGGATGCTATGGATTTGCTAGCGCTTTGAAATGTGGCGACGCCGCTGTCGGCATTCAGCCCGGTGGGTATGTCGACCGCCAGCCGCAGCGCCGGGCTGGCGTGCATGGTTTGCAGCCATTGCTGCATCAGCGCGCTGCCGGGCCGCTCGGGCGCCAGCGTGGCGCCAATGCCCAGCAGCGCATCGATGCACACGTCAAAGCCTGGCGGCGGCTCGTCGGCCATGGCAACGCCTGCGGCCAGCGCCCGCTGGCGCGAGGCGTGGGCATCGGGCGGCAGTTCGGTCCTGCCTGACGGCAGGCCGGTCCAGGTGACGACAACGGTCTTGCCCCACTGGTGCAGGTGCAGCGCCGCCTCGAAGCCGTCGCCGCCGTTGTTGCCCGGGCCGCAGGCAATCCAGACCAGCCGGGCATGCGGCGCCAGGGCCAGCGCCAGGCGCGCCACCGCCAAGCCGGCGCGCTGCATCAGTGTGTGCGGGGGCAGGGCGCTGGCGGCATGCTGTTCGATGAGGCGTGTGGCCGCCACGTTGTACAGCGGCCGGGTCAAGTGGCTGGAGATTGCTTGCATCGGACGATTGTGCAGGCTTGGCCATGCGGACGCACTTTGGAAGGCGCAAAAAAGCCCGGTGAACCGGGCTCGATTGCATTGCATTTCACGCTTGGCTTGGTGGCAAGCCGCCAAGCGCTTCAGGCGTCGGGCGGAATCCGCAGCATCTGGCCGGGGTAGATCTTGTCCGGGTCGCTCAGCATGGGCTTGTTGGCCTCGAAAATCTGCGTGTACTTGTTCGGCGTGCCGTAGAACTGCTTGCTGATCTTGGAGAGCGTGTCGCCGCTGACGACCTCGTACATTTTCGACTCGGGGGCGCTGCCGGCCGCCACCGTCATCATGTCCTTGACGGCCGCCACCTGGTGCACGTTGCCGCAGGCGAGCAAAATCTTTTCCTTGGTCGCCTGGTCGGCGGCCACGCCAGCCACCGTAACCGTGCTGCTGGGCGCATCGAAGCTCACCTGCAGGCCATCGACCTTCAGGCCCAGGCTGTTGATATGCGCTGCAATCGCGTCGCCGGCGGCCTTGCTCAGCGCAGCGACGTTCTCAGGCGTCGGACTGGCCGTTGCCGTTGCCTGCGCTGCATTGGCCTCGCCCCGGCCGAACAGCTTTTCACCGGCTTCCTTGATAAAACTAAACATGCCCATGGGTTCTCTCCAGTCAAATAGATGGCCCGGTACAAGATGCCGGCCTGCACTGACTCTAAGGCCTTGTTGAGCTCAAGCCATGTCGGCTGCGTCATAAACCCTGTAGGACAAGCCCGCATTGGAACAGGCATCCTGGACTATCCGATGAAGCCGTTTTTTATGCAAAACAGGCCGCTTGCGCAGATGGATCCTACGCGGGTAGCTATTGTTTTTGTAGCGCCAGGGCCAGTGCCGACTCGACCTGCAGCGCCAGGTCCAGCACCGCATCGTCATGCAGCGCCGCATGCCAGAGCATCAGGCCCACGGGCAGCTGGTCGGGGCTGTGGCAGGGCAGGGAGATGGCGCAGCCGTCGAGCATGTTCACCACCGAGGTGTTGCGCAGCAGCAGCGCGTTGACGCGAAAGAACTCTTCGTCATTGGTCAGCACGCTGGCAATCGAGGGCGCCACGATCGGCACCGTGGGCGAGAGCACCGCGTCAAAACCGCTCAGGCGCGCCTGCATGCGCGCAATCCAGGCCTGGCGCGCAGCCAGCAGGTCGATGTAGTCGGCCGCGCTCATGCGCGCGCCGTGCAGGATGCGCAGCACCACGCGCGGGTCGTAGCGCGCCTCCTGCTCGGCAATCAGCGTGCGGTGCCAAGCATGGCTCTGCGCGGCGGCCAGCCCGCCGGAAGCATTGATGAAAGACAGCTCGCTGATTTCATCGAAGGCGATCTCCTCGATCTGCGCGCCGGCCTGGCGCAGCGCCTGCAGGCTTTGCTCGAAAGCCCGGGCGACCGTGGTGCTCAGCCCGTCCTGCATCAGCGTCCGGGCGACTGCCAGCCGGCATGCCGACAGGGGCTTGCGCGCCAGCTGCACGGGGCGGGCGGACAGGACTTCATGCACCGTCACCGCATCGCGAACCGAGCGCGTCAGTGCGCAAACCGTGTCCAGGCTGCTCGACAGCGGCACGGTGCCGGTGGCAGGGACCAGGCGCGCGGTGCCCTTGAAGCCGACAATGCCGCAAAGCGCTGCCGGAATGCGGATCGAGCCGCCCGTGTCCGAGCCCAGGCCTACCATGGCCGCGCCGGTGGCCACCGAGACGGCCGCGCCGGAAGACGATCCGCCCGGAATGCGTTCGGTGTCAAGGTCCGCCGGATTTACCGGCGTGCCGTAATGCGGGTTGATGCCCACGCCTGAAAAGGCAAACTCCACCATGTTGGTGCGTCCCACGAGCACCGCGCCTGCCGCGCGCAACCGCGCCACGGCGGCGGCGTCAGCCCGCGCGGGCACGGCGCTGGCCAGCACTTTAGAGCCGGCAGCAGTGACCTGGCCCGCCACATCAAACAGATCTTTGGTGGAAACGGGAATCCCGGCCAGAGGAAGGGCTGGATTGAACGGCTGGCCGGCAGCCGGCGCCGCCGGAGCAGCTTCTGTCTGGGCGGGCATGAAGGCATGCCGGCAGGCTTCGCCGCGCGCCACGGCGGCGGCCTGTTCGAGAATTTCGCCGCAAGTCGTCTGGCCTTCCTGCAGGGCCTGGCGCAGGGCGTGGAGATCGGTGGCTGGCGGGAGGAGCTGATTCATGAGGGTCGTGGATGTTATACTCAGCCGGCTTTGCAGGTGGTCGTCTGGCCGTTTGCAGGGCAAATCGCAAATCAGCCGCACAAGGTGTTGCCCAGATGATTTTGGGTGATATGCGCTGATTTTAGACACAACCTTTGGAGTTAAATTATGTCCACGAACATGCGCGAAATGCTGGAAGCCGGCGTCCACTTTGGTCACCAGACCCGCTTCTGGGATCCCAAGATGGCCCCTTACATCTTCGGCCATCGCAACCGCATCCACATCATCAACCTGGAAAAATCGCTGCCGATGTTCCAGGAAGCGATGAAATTCGCCAAACAGCTGACCGCCAACCGCGGCACCATCCTGATGGTCGGCACCAAGCGCACTGCCCGCGAAACCGTTGCCGCAGAAGCGCGCCGCGCCGGCGTTCCTTATGTGGACCAGCGCTGGCTGGGCGGCATGCTGACCAATTTCAAGACCGTCAAGACCTCGATCAAGCGCCTGAAGGAAATGAAGGCCCAGCAGGAAGCCGGCCTTGAGTCGATCAGCAAGAAAGAACAGCTCAATTTCAAGCGCGAAATCGAAAAGCTGGAAAAAGACATCGGCGGCATTCAAGACATGAATGCATTGCCCGACGCCATCTTCGTGATCGACGTGGGTTTTCACAAGATTGCCATCCTGGAAGCCAAGAAACTGGGCATTCCCCTAATCGGCGTGGTCGATACCAACCACTCGCCCATCGGCATTGACTATGTCATCCCTGGCAACGACGACTCCTCCAAGGCTGTCGAACTGTACGCCCGCGGCATTGCCGACGCCATCATCGCCGGTCGTGCCAGCGCCATGGACGAGGTCGTGAAGGCCGCCTCGCCAGAAGGTTCGGACGAATTCGTCGAAGTGGAAAACGCAGCCGCTTGATGCTGTTGGCGTGACGCCAGACGCGCAAAAGGGGCTCGCGTAGCCCCTTTTTCACAAGTTAACAAAGAGAGGGCGGCGCTGCATCACTGTGCCAAGGCGCGCCTTCAGTTGAAAACGAAAATACGGAGAATTAAAAATGGCAATGGCAATTACTGCAAAGATGGTCGCTGAACTGCGCGCCAAGACCGACGCGCCGATGATGGAGTGCAAGAAGGCGCTGACCGAAGCCGAAGGCGACTTTGAAAAAGCCGAGGAACTGCTGCGCGTCAAGCTTGGCAGCAAGGCGGGCAAGGCCGCTTCCCGCGTGACGGCCGAAGGCGTCGTGGCGCTGGCCCGCGAAGGCGATGCGGCCGCGCTGGTCGAAATCAATTGCGAAACCGATTTCGTGACCAAGAACGACAGCTTCCTGGCCTTTGCCAATGCGGTGGCCGAAGTGATCGCCAAGACCAATCCGGCCGATCTGGAGGCACTGGCCGCCACGCCGCTGTCGTTGGACAGCTTTGGCCCGACCGTCGAAGACGTGCGCAAAGGTTTGATCGGCAAGATCGGCGAGAACATGAGCGTTCGCCGCTTCAAACGCTTTGCCGATGGCAAGTCGGCCGCCTACCTGCACGGCACGCGCATCGGCGTGGTCGTGGAGTTCGAGGGCGACGAAGCCGCTGCCAAGGATGTGGCCATGCATGTGGCCGCCATGAAGCCGGTGGCCCTGTCCAGCGCCGATGTGCCCGCCGATCTGGTTGCCAAGGAACGTTCGGTGGCTGCTGCCAAAGCGGCTGAAGATGCCGCCGTGGCCCAAGCCGCCGGCAAGCCGGTGCAGTCTGCTGAGATCGTTGCCAAGCGCATCGAAGGTGGCGTGCAGAAGTACCTCAAGGAAGTCAGCCTGAACAACCAGACTTTCGTCAAGAACGACAAGCAGACCGTCGAGCAGATGCTCAAGGAAAAGGGCACGACCGTCAAGGCATTCACCTTGTATGTCGTGGGCGAAGGCATTGAAAAGAAGGTTGACGACTTTGCGGCCGAAGTGGCTGCCCAGGTCGCTGCCGCCAAGGGCGCCTGAGCCTTTCCATTCGCCCGGAAGGTTGTTTTACTCATTCACTCCCTCATGAAAGCGCTCGCATGCCAGCCTACAAGCGAATCTTGTTAAAACTGTCCGGTGAGGCCCTGATGGGGGATGATGCTTTTGGCATCAACCGCGCCACCATCGTGCGCATGGTAGAGGAGATCGCCGAGGTCACCCGCATGGGTGTCGAGGTGGCAGTAGTGATTGGCGGCGGCAACATCTTTCGCGGCGTGGCCGGCGGTTCGGTGGGCATGGACCGCGCAACCGCCGACTACATGGGGATGCTGGCAACGGTGATGAATGCGCTGGCGCTGGGCGACACCATGGACAAGGCAGGCCTGATTGCACGCGTCATGTCCGCCATCGGCATCGAGCGTGTGGTCGAGCCTTATGTGCGTCCCAAAGCGCTGCAGTATCTAGAAGAGGGTAAAGTCGTGGTTTTCGCCGCCGGCACCGGCAATCCTTTCTTCACGACCGACACGGCAGCAGCCCTGCGCGGCGCCGAGATTGGCGCTGAAATTGTGCTCAAGGCCACCAAGGTCGATGGTGTCTACTCGGCGGATCCGAAAAAAGACCCGACCGCCACGCGCTACAGCAGCATCACTTTTGACGAGGCCATCGGTAAAAATCTTGAAGTCATGGATGCCACTGCCTTTGCCTTGTGCCGCGACCAGAAACTGCCGATCAAGATATTCAGTATTTTCAAGATTGGCGCTCTCAAGCGTGTGGTAATGGGTGCGGACGAGGGAACGCTGGTTCACGTCTGAGTCCCTTGTGGGACACGCTGGCGCAAAAGCGTGGTTTTGCATTTTTGAATTTAGTCATCAGGAGTTTCGACCATGAGCATTGTTGAGATCAAACAGCAGGCAACGCAAAAAATGCAGCAGTCTCTGGAGTCTTTTCAGCACGGCCTCACCAAGATCCGTACGGGCCGTGCCAATCCTGGTTTGCTGGACACCGTGCATGTGGACTATTACGGCTCCATGGTGCCGATCAGTCAGGTGGCCAATGTGGCGCTGCTCGATGCGCGCACGATCAGTGTTTCCCCCTGGGAAAAAGGCATGGGTGCAAAAATTGAAAAAGCGATTCGCGATTCCGACCTGGGACTGAATCCCGCGTCGCAAGGCGACCTGATTCGCGTCCCGATGCCCGCCATGACCGAAGAGCGCCGCCGCGAACTCACCAAGGTGGTGCGCGCCGAAGGCGAGCATGCCAAGGTCGCCATCCGCAACCTGCGCCGCGACGCCAATGACGGCGTGAAGAAGCTGGTCAAGGAAAAACTCGCTTCCGAAGACGAAGAACGCCGGTCGCAGGACGAGATCCAGAAATTCACCGACCGTTTCATTGCCGAAGTTGACAAACTCGTCGCCGGCAAGGAACAAGACATCATGGCGGTCTGAGGCCGTGCGCCTGCACGTTTCAATGCGCTTGGTGCGCAGTGCGGCGAAGGGTTTGGGTTTGCCCGGCAGGCACGTGCGCTGCATGCGTTCTTTCCCCCTTCTTTCTTGAGCAACAAGCATGAAACAGGTTCCGCACCATATTGCTGTCGTGATGGATGGCAATGGCCGCTGGGCCAAAAAGCGCTACTTGCCGCGCATTGCCGGCCACAAAAAAGGGGTTGATGCCCTCAGCCTCTGTGTCAAAACCTGCCTGGAGCGTGGCGTTGCCATCCTGACGGTCTTTGCCTTCTCGTCGGAAAACTGGAACCGGCCGTCCGAAGAGGTGTCGGGCTTGATGGAACTGCTGGTCTTCGCGCTGGCCAAGCAGGTGCCCGGCTTGAATGCCAACGGGGTTCGGATTCATTTTGTCGGTGACCGTCAACGGCTTTCCGAAAAAGTCAGGGCCGGGCTGGCGCAGGCCGAGCGCAGCACCGCTGCCAACCAGCGCCTGGTGCTCAATGTCTGCTTCAACTACGGCGGCCGCTGGGACATTGCCCAAGCTGCCCAAAAGCTCGCCAGCCGGGGCGAAGCCATTACCGAGGCGTCGCTGGACCGCGCTATGGCGCTAGCCCATGTGGCCGATCCGGACCTGTTGATTCGCACCGGCGGCGAATTGCGCATCAGCAATTTCCTGCTCTGGCAGGCGGCCTATTCCGAACTGTATTTTTCCGACAAGCTGTGGCCTGAATTTGACGCCGCCGAGCTGGACAAAGCGATAGGTGCTTTTGCTGCCCGCGAGCGACGGTTCGGCCAGACCAGTGCGCAGCTGAGCGTTTGTCACTCGCTCCAAGACGGAAAGGCCGCCTGATGCTCAAGCAGCGTGTCATCACGGCCATCGTCCTGCTGGCCGTCCTGCTGCCAGCGCTCTTTTACCGCACACCGATTCCATTTAGCGCGCTGGCCTTGCTGATGATTGCCGCTGGCGCCTGGGAATGGGGCCGGCTGAATGCCATCGGACAGGCCGGATCGCTCGGGCTGGCCGCGTTGTGCGTGCTGGCATGCGGCGTAGCGTGGCAGGGAGGCCTGCTGGACAAGCCGCTTACGCTGCTTTGGACCTTGGCCGGTGCGGCCTGGGTGCTGGGCGGTGCCTGGCTGCTGCGCTCGGGTGTGGCAGGCTGGCCGCGCATCCCCAGGGGTCTGCGCCTTGGCGCAGGTCTGGTGGCGCTCTGGCTGGCCTGGCTGGCGATTGCGCAGGCGCGTGTCCGGGGCGTTGAATTCCTGCTGTCCATCTTGGTGCTGGTCTGGGTGGCCGATATTTTTGCCTACTTTGCCGGCCGTGGCTTGGGTGGCCGCTTCAGCAAGGGCAAGCTGGCGCCGTCCATCAGCCCCGGAAAAAGCTGGGAAGGCGTCTGGGGCGGCATGGTCGGCGTGGTCGTGCTTTCGCTGGCCTGGGTTTTTTGGGGCGGCGAGACGCTCTACAGCCTGCTGGCGCGACGCCACGGCCTGGCGGTCATGCTGCTGGCGGTTGTCTTCATGGCCGCCATGAGCGTGGTGGGCGACCTGGTCGAGTCGCTGATCAAGCGCAGCGCCGGTGTGAAGGATTCGAGCGGTCTGCTGCCCGGCCATGGTGGCGTGCTGGACCGCGTGGATGCCTTGCTGCCGACCCTGCCGCTGGCCATGCTGCTGGCCTCTTTGTAAGTCTTGCCTGCCGGAGCCTGGATTTTTCATGACCTTACCAAAGCAGCGCATCACCGTTCTGGGTTCGACCGGCTCCATCGGCGTCAGCACGCTGGACGTGATGGCGCGCCATCCCGACCGGTTCGAGGCCTTTGCGCTCAGCGCCGCCACCCAGGTGGAACTGATGCTGGCGCAATGCGCCCAGTTCAGGCCGCGCTATGCCGTGATGGCCAGTGAACCGCCTGCGCGGCTGCTGGCTGAAAAAATCAAGGCAAATGGCCTTTCAGTGCAGGTGCTGCATGGGCAGGATGCTCTTGAAATGATAGCGTCGCATGAAGCGGTCGATGCCGTGATGGCGGCGATTGTCGGCGCTGCCGGCCTGAAGCCGTGCATGGCCGCCGCGCAGGCCGGCAAGCGCCTGCTGCTGGCCAACAAGGAAGCGCTGGTGGTAGGCGGCGATGTCTTCATGCAGGCCGTACGCGCGGGCGGTGCCCGGCTGTTGCCGATCGACAGCGAGCATTCGGCCATCTTCCAGTCGCTGCCCGATGACCCGGCATGCTGGGCGCAGCGGGTGGAAAAAATTATCCTCACCGCCTCCGGCGGGCCTTTTCGCACCCGCGATCCAGCCAGTTTGCGCCATGTCACGCCAGAAGAAGCGTGCGCGCATCCGAACTGGGTGATGGGCCGCAAGATCTCGGTGGATTCGGCCACCATGATGAACAAGGCGCTCGAAGTCATCGAGGCGAAGTACCTGTTTGGCGTCACGCCGGCGCAGATCGAAGTCGTGATCCACCCGCAAAGCATCATCCACTCGATGGTGCAGTACCACGACACATCCGTCGTGGCGCAGATGGGCACGCCCGACATGCGCGTGCCGATTGCCTACGGCCTGGCGTGGCCGGAACGGATCAGCTCGGGCGCGCAGGCGCTGGACTTTCGCACGCTCGCCGGCATGACCTTCGAGGTACCCGATGCAGCGCGTTTTCCGGGGCTGCGCCTGGCCTGGGAAGTGCTTGATGCGCCCGTGGGCAGCACGGCCGTGCTGAATGCGGCCAACGAGGTCGCGGTGGCGGCTTTTCTGGAGCGGCGCATCCGCTTTGACCACATCCACCAGGTCAACCATGCAACTTTGCAGGCGATTCCAGTCTCTGAAATCCACGATATCGAAGGCTTGCTGGCGCTGGACGCCCAGACACGCCGCTTAGCGAGTGAAATGGTGCAACGTCTGGAGGCTTGAGATGCTGACGCTGGTTTCTTTCGTGGTGACGCTGGGCATCCTGATTGCCGTGCACGAGTATGGCCACTACCGGGTGGCAGTGGCGTGCGGCATCAAGGTGCTGAAGTTCTCCATCGGCTTTGGCAAGCCGCTCTACACCTGGCGTTTGAAGAACAAGACCACGGAGTTTTCCATCGGCATGCTGCCGCTGGGCGGCTACGTGAAGATGCTCGACGAGCGCGAGGCGCCGGTCGATCCGGCCGAGCGCCATCTGGCCTTCAACACCCAGCCGCTAGGCGCGCGCGCGGCCGTTGTTGCTGCTGGCCCCGTTGCCAATCTGCTGCTGGCTGCTGTGCTGTATACGGTGGTCAACTGGAGCGGCGTGCAGGAGCCCAAGGCGATCCTCGCCAGTCCGGTGGCTGGTTCGCTGGCAGAAAAAGCGGGATTGAGCGGCCGAGAGATTGTCGAACAGGCCGCTTTTGCGGGCGAAGAACTGGAAGCGGTACGCTCCTTCGAAGACCTTCGCTGGCGCATGACGCAAGGCGCGCTAGACGGACGCGACCTGCAGCTGGTGCTGGGCGAAGGCAGCGCCCCTGGGCGAACGGTGCTGCTGCCGCTGAGCCGGCTGGATGCTGCCAATGCCGATGCCCAGCTGTTCCGAAGGATCGGCATTGCGGGGCCGTGGACTGCCCCGGTGATCGGCCAGGTCACGGCGGGCAGTCCCGCGCAGCAAGCTGGCCTGCAAACGGGCGACGTGGTCGAGCGCATCAACGGCGCGCGCATCGTCGATGGGCAGCAGCTGCGCGAAATCATCCGCAGTTCCGCCCGCAATGCAAACGCAAACGCAAACGCGGCTGCCGCCGGGGCGACACAAACCTGGCAGATTCTGCGCGCCGGCCAGAGCGTCTCTGTGCAGGTGGCGCCGCGCATCAGCCAGGAAGATGGCATTGCGGTGGCCCGCATTGGCGCTTACGTGGGCGCGCCGCCCGAGCTCGTGACGGTGCGCTACGGGCTGCTGGAAGGCCTGTGGGCCGGCATGGAGCGCACCTGGGAGGTGTCGGCCCTGACGCTCAAGATGATGGGCAAGATGGTCATCGGCGAGTCCTCGATCAAGAACTTGAGCGGCCCTCTTACCATTGCTGACTACGCCGGCAAGTCAGCCACCATGGGATTCACCGCTTACCTGGTGTTTTTGGCGCTTGTGAGCGTCAGCTTGGGCGTGCTCAACCTGCTGCCGCTGCCGGTCTTGGACGGCGGACACCTGATGTATTATCTTTGGGAATGGGTCACCGGCCGGGGCGTGTCAGACGTCTGGATGGACCGGTTGCAGCGCGGTGGCGTTGCGATCCTGCTGGGCATGATGTCGATTGCCCTTTTCAATGATGTGACCCGGCTCGTGGGCTAACTTCTTTCCTAATTCATGCAAAAGCAATTCAAACCCTTCAAAGTACGTGCTGCCTGCGCCATTGCCGCCGGTCTGTTTTTCGCCCATGCCGCCTGGGCGGTCGATCCCTTTACCGTCAGGGACATTCGGGTGGAGGGCCTGCAGCGTGTCGAGCCCGGCACTATCTTTGCCTCGCTGCCGTTTCGGGTCGGCGAGACCTATAGCGACGACAAGGGCTCCAGCGCGATTCGTGCACTGTTCGGCCTGGGCCTGTTCAAGGATGTGCGGCTGGAGGTCAGCGGCGATGTGCTGGTGGTGATCGTCGAGGAGCGTCCCACGGTGGCCGATGTGGATTTCGTCGGCACCAAGGAATTTGACAAGGACGTGCTGAAAAAGGCGCTGCGCGAGGCCGGCATCTCCGATGGCCAGCCGTTCGACAAGGCGCTGGCCGACAAGGCCGAGCAGGAGCTCAAGCGCCAATACATCAACAAGAGCCTGTATGGCGCCGAGATCACCACCACCGTCACGCCCATCGAGCGCAATCGCGTGAACCTGACGTTCAATGTGGTTGAGGGCGATGTGGCGAAAATCAAGGAAATCCACATCACCGGCAACAAGGCCTTCAGCGAATCAACGCTGCTCAAGCTGTTCGACCTGGACACAGGTGGCTGGCTGAGCTGGTACACCAAGTCGGATCGCTATTCGCGCGCAAAGCTCAATGCCGACATCGAAACGCTGCGCTCGTATTACCTCTCGCGCGGCTACCTGGAATTCAAGGTCGATACCACGCAGGTGGCGATTTCCCCGGACAAGCAGGATATTGCCATCACGCTGAACGTGACCGAGGGCGAGCGTTTCATCGTCTCGGGCGTCAAGCTCGAAGGCAATTACCTGGACAAGGAAGATGAGTTCAAATCCTTGGTGACCATTAAACCGGGCGAGCCCTACAACGCCGATACCGTGGCCGAGACCACCAAGGCCTTTACCGATTACTTTGGCACCTTCGGTTTTGCCTTTGCCAAGGTGGAGGCCACGCCCAGCATCGACCGGGCCAACAACCGCGTGGCTTTCGTGCTGCAGGCCGAGCCTTCGCGCCGGGCCTATGTGCGGCGCATCAATGTTGCGGGCAACAACCGCACGCGCGACGAGGTCGTGCGCCGCGAGTTTCGCCAGTTCGAATCGTCCTGGTATGACGGCGACAAGATCCGCCTGTCGCGCGACCGGGTGGACCGACTGGGCTTTTTTACCGACGTTAATGTGGAAACGCAGGAAGTCGCCGGCACCCAGGATCAGGTGGACATCACGGTCAACGTGGCTGAAAAGCCGACCGGCAACCTGCAACTGGGCGCGGGTTACTCCAGCGCCGACAGTCTTTCCCTGTCCTTTGGCATCAAGCAGGAAAATGTCTTTGGTTCGGGCAACTACCTTGGCATCGAAGTCAATACCAGCAAGACCAACCGTCAGTTGGTGCTCAGCACGATTGACCCCTATTTCACGGCCGATGGCATTTCCCGCAGCATCGATGTGTTCGATCGCACCACCAGTACCTCGTCAACATCTGTCAGCGGCGACTACAAGCTCAAGTCCAGAGGCGCCAACATCCGTTTTGGCGTGCCCTTCACCGAAACGGACACGGTCTATTTCGGGACGGGTTACGAAGCGCTGAAAATAGTTCCCGGGACCAATCTTCCAACGAGCTACCAAAACTATATCGACCAGTTTGGCTACACCAGCAACTCCATTCCCTTGACGGTTGGCTGGTCGCGCGACAGCCGCGACAGTGCGCTGGTGCCCACGTCAGGGCGTTACCAGCGCGTCTATGGCGACTGGGGTGTTGCCGGCGAGATCCGCTTCGTGCGCGCCAATTACCAGATCCAGCAATACATTCCCCTCAACAAGCAGTTCACCGTAGCGCTCAATGGCGAACTGGGCTGGGGCAAGGGCCTGAATGGAAAACCTTTTTCCATCTTCAAGAATTACTATTCGGGCGGCCTGGGATCGGTCCGTGGATTCGAGCAGGGTTCTCTTGGCCCGACCACGACCACGACAGCCAGCAATAGCACTTTTGTCGCAACCGGCGGCCCGAAGAAAATCACGCTCAATGCCGAGCTGATTGCGCCGTTTCCAGGCGCCGGCAACGACCGCACCCTGCGCCTTTACGGTTTTGTGGATGCGGGCAATGTCTTTGGTGAAAACCAAAGCTACAGTGTGAAAGACCTCCGTGCCTCGACTGGCCTGGGCATCAGCTGGATTTCTCCGGTAGGCCCGCTGCGCATTGCCTATGCGCTGCCCTTGCGCAAACAAGCGGGCGATAAAATCGAACGTCTCCAATTCCAAATCGGTACTTCCTTCTAATGAAAAATTTCTCAAGCAAAATCATTCTCGGCCTGGCAATTGCGGTAGCGGGCTTTTCCGCCAGCGCGCAGGAGTTCAAGGTCGGCGTGGTCAACCTGGACCGGATTTTCAGGGAGGCCAATACCGCCAAGGCGGCGCAGACCAAGCTGGAGCAGGAATTCAGCAAGCGCGAAAAAGAGCTGACCGACATGGCCGCCCAGCTCAAGACGCAATCGGACAAGTTCGAGCGCGAAGCGCCCACGCTGGCCGAGAGCCAGCGCACCTCCCGCCAGCGCCAGCTGGTGGACCAGGATCGTACCTTTCAGACCAAGCGCCGCGAATTCCAGGAAGACTTGAGCGCGCGCAAGAATGAAGAGCTGCAGCTGGTCATCGAGCGCGCCAACAAGGTCGTCAAGACCCTGGCCGAAACTGAAAAGTACGACCTGATTCTGCAGGAATCGGTCTATGTCAATCCCAAGCATGACATCACCGACAAGGTGATCAAGGCATTGAACGCTGCCCGCTGATCATGCAGGGGCGAACATGCGCATGAGCATGCAGACGGTGGCTTGGCCGTGACGCTCAGGCTTGCCGATCTTGTCGAGTCGCTGGCCGACAAGGCGCCGGCCGAACTGGTGGGCAATCCGGACCTGCTGATTGAGCGGCTTTCGTCCCTCGAAGCGTCCGGCCCGAACGACCTGGCCTTTCTCAGCCACCCTAAATATCTTGGCCAGCTGGTCCGCTCTGCGGCGGGCTGCGTGATCGTTGCGCCATCGGTGCGCGAGGCTGCCGTCCAGCGCGGCGCCTGCATCGTAACGCACGATCCTTATTTTTATTTCGCGCTCGCGACCCAGCTGTGGAAACGGCGGCATTTTCCGCCCGCCACGCCATCCATCCATCCGAGCGCCAGCATCGACCCGTCGGCCAGGCTGGGACGCGGTGTGTCGGTCGGTGCCTTTGCCTGCATTGCCGCCGGCGTGGTGGTCGGCGAGGGCGCCTATATTGCCGAGCATTGCGTGATCGGCGCAGATGCCGTTGTCGGCGCCCACAGCCAGCTGTCAGCGCGCGTGACGCTGGCGCACGATTGCCGGATCGGCGAGCGCTGCATTGTTCACCCGGGCGCGGTCATCGGCGCCGACGGCTTTGGCTTTGCGCCGCATGGCGGCGAGTGGGTCAAGATCGAGCAGCTCGGCGCCGTGCAGATCGGCAACGACGTGGAAATCGGCGCCAACACCTGCATTGACCGGGGTGCGCTGCAGGACACGGTGATCGAGGACGGCGTCAAGCTCGACAACCTGGTGCAGATCGCCCACAACGTGCGCGTCGGCAGGCACTCGGCCATGGCCGGCTGCGTGGGGGTCGCCGGAAGCGCCACGATCGGCGCGCATTGCACCGTGGGCGGCGGCGCCGTCGTGCTCGGCCACTTGCGCCTGGCCGATGGCGTGCATGTGTCGGCATCCACCACCGTGACGCGCTCGATCTTGAAGCCGGGCCAGTACACCGGCCTCTTTCCCATCGACGACAATGCCGCCTGGGAAAAAAACGCCGCCACGCTCAAGCAGCTGCATGCGCTGCGTGAACGGCTCAAACAAACAGAAAAATCCCTGCTGCAACTGCAGGGCAACCTCACAGAAAAACCATGATGGACATTCACCAAATTCTCAAGCAACTGCCGCACCGCTACCCGATTTTGCTGGTGGATCGCGTGCTGGAGATCGAAACCGGAAAAAGCATCAAGGCGCTGAAGAACGTCACCATCAACGAGCCCTTCTTCATGGGCCACTTTCCCAAGCATCCGGTGATGCCGGGCGTACTGATGATCGAAGCCATGGCACAGGCCGCCGCCTTGCTGAGCTTTTCCACGCTGGGCGTGACGCCCGACGACAAGAGCGTTTATTACTTCGCCGGCATTGACAGCGCGCGCTTCAAGCGCCCCGTCGGCCCTGGCGACCAGATGATCATGGACGTGAGCCTGCTGCGCATGAAGGCCGGCATCTTCAAGTTCAAGGGCGTGACGCGCGTGGACGGCCACATTACCTGCGAGGCAGAGCTGATGTGCACCATGCGCACCGTCGCCTGAGTCCAGGGCAATGACCTTGCCAGCCGCTTCTTCAGGCATTCATGCCACGGCGCTGGTCGATGCGTCGGCCCAGCTCGACAGCTCGGTCAGCGTCGGGCCGTACACCGTCATTGGCCCGAACGTCCGCATCGGCGCGGGCACCACCATTGGCGCGCACTGCGTGATCGAGGGCCACACGACCATCGGGTGCGACAACCAGATTTTCCAGTTCAACTCGCTGGGCGCGGTGCCGCAGGACAAGAAATACGCCGGTGAGCCCTGCGAGCTGGTGATCGGCGACCGCAATACCATCCGCGAGTTCTGCAGCTTCAACATCGGCTCGCCCGGCGACCTGGGCGTCACGCGCCTGGGCGACGACAACTGGATCATGGCCTACGTGCACATCGCGCACGACTGCACCGTGGGCAACCAGACGATTTTCGCCAACAACACCACGCTGGCCGGTCATGTGCAGGTGGGCGATTGGGTGATTTTGGGCGGCTTTACCGGCGTGCACCAGTTCGTGAAACTCGGCGCGCACAGCTTCACCGCCATCTCCTCGGTGCTGGTGGCCGACCTGCCGCCCTTTGTCATGTGCCAGGGCCAGCCGGCCCAGGCGCGCTCGATGAACTTCGAGGGGCTGCGCCGACGCGGCTTTTCGCCCGACCGCATTGCCGCTGTCAAGGCGATGCACAAGGCACTCTACCGCGACGGGCTGACGCTGGAGCAGTCCATGGCGCGCATTGCCGAACTGACTGAAAAGCACCCGGAGTCCGCGCCGGACGTGCAGATGATGCTCTCATTTCTAGAGCAAGCCTCGCCCCGGCGCGGCATTGTCCGCTAGGGTGATGATGCCGGTGGCGCCATCTCCTCTGCCGTCCCGTGGAGGGGCGGCGCCAACGCTGGCCATGGTGGCGGGCGAAACCTCGGGCGACTTGCTCGCGGGGCTGCTGCTCGACGGCCTGCATGCGCGCTGGCCCGGCTTGAAGCCCGGCGGCATCGGTGGTCCGCAAATGGTACGCCGGGGTTTTGACGCCTGGTGGCCGAGCGAAAAACTCGCCGTGCGCGGCTATGTCGAGGTGCTGCGCCACTACCGCGAAATACTGGGCATCCGCGAACAGCTCAAAACCCGTCTCCTGCGCCCCGGCCACCGCCCCGATGTGTTTGTCGGCGTCGATGCGCCCGATTTCAACCTCGGGCTGGAAGCCGCGCTGAAGGCCGAAGGCATCAGGACGGTGCAGTTCGTCTGCCCGTCCATCTGGGCCTGGCGTGCCGATCGGGTGGAAAAGATTCGCCGCAGCGCCGACCATGTGCTGTGCATCTTTCCGTTCGAGCCCGAGCTGCTGGCCGTGCACGGCATCGGCGCGACCTACGTCGGCCATCCGCTGGCTGCCGTGATCCCGATGGAGCCCGACCGCCAGGCGGCCCGGCGCGCGCTGGGCCTGCGCGATGAAGACACGGTCGTCGCCATCTTGCCGGGCAGCCGTGCATCGGAAATAGACTACCTGGCTTTGCGCTTCTTTCAGGCTGCAGCGCTTGTCCGACGTGCGCATGCAGCTATCAAATTCATAGTGCCTGCGATTCCTGCGCTCAAAGCCCGGATCGAGCGGCTGGCCGATGCGGCCGGCGTTCGCGCCGCCGTACAGATCATTGCCGGCCAGTCGCATGCGGTGCTGGCGGCGTGCGATGTGACATTGATCGCCAGCGGCACGGCCACGCTCGAAGCGGCGCTGTTCAAGCGGCCGATGGTGATTGCCTACAACATGAACTGGCTTTCGTGGCAAATCATGCGGCGCAAGCAGCTGCAGCCCTGGGTCGGCCTGCCCAATATTTTGTGTGGCGCGTTCGTCGTGCCCGAGCTGCTGCAGGACGCGGCCTCGCCCGAGGCGCTGGCCGCGGCGC
>Ga0308165_1002033_pt1 | contig 25774 bp, 27 predicted proteins | sample PhyWR2_FD_201032 | JGI IMG/M metagenome (GOLD analysis project Ga0308165, IMG submission 201032) | Phyllosphere microbial communities from UC Gill Tract Community Farm, Albany, California, United States - DLSLW.R2 | ecosystem: Host-associated > Plants > Phyllosphere > Unclassified | place: USA... | reverse complement strand
TGGATAAACTCTCCTCTGCCTTCCAGGTCTTCCGACTGTATGACCAGCCCGATCCCCACGCGTTTCTCCAGCAGGTGGGGGAACAGGTGCAGGCCGTGGTCACTCGCGGCGATGTGGGCGTGACCCGCGAGGTGCTGGCACAACTGCCGAACGTCGGGCTGGTGGCGATCTTCGGCGTGGGAACGGACGCGGTGGACCTCGACTATACCCGCACCCGCAACATTGCCGTCACGATTACCTCCGGCGTGCTGACCAACGATGTGGCGGATCTGGCGATGGGTTTACTGCTGACCGGTGCCCGCCAGCTCTGCCAGGGCGATAAATTTGTCCGCGAAGGGCGCTGGCTCAAACAGGGACCGGCGCTGGCAACCCAGGTGAGCGGCAAACGGATCGGGATTTTTGGCATGGGGAATATCGGCCAGGCCATTGCCCGTCGTGCCACCGGGTTTGATATGGAGATCCTCTACACTGACCGTAAAAAACTCCACCACGTCGATTATCAATGGTGCGCAGACCTGCATACCCTGGCGCACGAAAGCGATTTTCTGGTGATTGCGGCCTCCGGTGGGGCGGCGAACCGGGGGCTTATTGATGCCAGCGTCTTTAACACCATGCCAAAACATGCCTGGCTGATTAACGTTGCGCGCGGCAGCCTGGTGGATGAACCCGCCTTAATTCGTGCGCTACAAACCGGGGTCATTGCCGGGGCAGGATTAGACGTGTATGAAGACGAGCCGAATGTGCCCGCTGCGCTGATCGCCCTGGATAACGTGGTGCTGCAGCCGCATGTAGCCAGCGCCACGCATGAAACCCGGCAGCGCATGAGTGAGGTGGTGTTTAACAATGTCACGGCGTATTTTGCTGCTGCGCCACTGCCGAATGCGATTGATTAATCAGGCTGTATTGACCTCGCGATAACGTTATTTCCCTCGAGAGAGTATGAATGATGAATGAGAAAATACCTGGCACTCGCTGGTTGCGCATCATTGCGCCGGTTCTGATCGCCTGCATTATTTCTTTTATGGACAGGGTTAATATTAGTTTTGCTCTGCCGGGCGGAATGGAAGCCGATTTAGGTATTACCAGCCAGATGGCTGGGGTCGCCAGCGGCATATTTTTTATCGGTTATTTATTTCTGCAAATACCGGGCGGGCGAATTGCCGTTAACGGCAGCGGGAAACGCTTTATCGCCTGGTCGCTGCTGGCCTGGGCGATTGTGTCAGTGGCGACCGGCTTTGTGACGCATGAATACCAGCTGCTGGTGCTGCGCTTTATTCTTGGCGTCTCGGAAGGCGGAATGCTGCCGGTGGTGCTGACGATGGTCAGTAACTGGTTCCCGGAAAAAGAGATCGGTCGGGCCAATGCCTTCGTGATGATGTTTGCTCCGCTGGGCGGAATGTTAACGGCACCGCTGTCAGGCGCGATTATTGCCGCCTTTGACTGGCGCTGGCTGTTTATCATCGAAGGTTTGCTCTCACTGGTGGTGCTGCTGGTGTGGTGGCTGATGATCAGCGACCGCCCGGAAGAGGCGCGCTGGCTACCGGAGCGCGAGCGCGACTACCTGCTGACGACGCTGCGTGCCGAGCGAGAAGCCCGCCGCGCGGAAGCCCCGGTCAGCAATGCGCCGCTGAAGGACGTGTTTCGCAACAGCGGCCTGATGAAGCTGGTGGCGCTGAACTTTTTCTACCAGACCGGGGATTACGGCTACACGCTGTGGCTGCCGACGATCTTGAAAAACCTGACCGGGGCCAGTATGGCCAGCGTCGGCGTGCTGGCCGTCCTGCCGTTTATCGCCACACTCGCCGGGATTTACGTCATTTCGCTGTTCAGCGACCGCAGCGGTAAGCGTCGGCTGTGGGTGCGTTTTTCACTGTACAGCTTTGCCGCCGCGCTGCTGGCATCGGTGATCCTGCGCGATCACGTGGTCGCCGCTTATATCGCGCTGGTGGTGTGCGGCTTCTTCCTCAAATCGGCGACCAGCCCGTTCTGGTCGATTCCGGGACGCATCGCCATGCCGGAGGTGGCGGGAAGTGCGCGTGGGGTGATCAACGGTTTGGGTAATTTAGGCGGGTTCTGCGGGCCATATCTGGTGGGGGTGATGATTTACTTCTACGGGCAAAACGTCGCCGTCTGCGCCCTGGCGGGATCGTTGATCATCGCCGGGACCATTACCTTCTTCCTGCCGAAGCAATGCGACCTGAGCCAGACCCCCGACGTGCCGCCAGCCGCGGATAACGCGCTGCGTCAGGCACAATAAAGTGTGTGGGCGCGCACGCCGCGCCCACCTGTTACGGGCTGTAATGCACCGCCAGCCATAGCGTCGGCTCCTGCGGGTCGGTCCATTCCACCCGGTGCCGGCACTGGGCGGGAATATGCACGGAATCCCCCGGATGCAGGATCCGCACCGTATCGTCCTCTTCGAATTTCACCCCTGCCGAGCCGCTGATCACCACCACCCATTCGCTTTGGCTCTGGCAGTACCAGAAGCCAGGCGGGCTGGCCTGGCCGGTTGAGAGGATACGCTCAATTTTGATCCCCGGCGCTGACAGCAAGACGTCAAAGATTTCCGCCTCGCGGTGAACCGCGCGGTCGGGAAGATTTGAGAACAGATTTAACGCCATCCGGATACCTCCGCTGATGATTACGAGCGGCGAAATAGCTGCGAGAGATGGGCCCCTTTCAGGAAAATAAACGCCAGCAGCAGGCCGCCCCACAGGGCCATGGTGATATAGCTGCTCACGCCCAGAATGTTGAGACCGCTTTCCAGCATTTGCAGCAGAACCAGCGCCATTACCATGCCAAAGACTTTACCAAAACCGCCGTCAGGATTTACGCCGCCCAGCACCGCCGCCAGAATCGACACCAGCAGGTAAGACTCGCCGTAAGAGGCCTTGGCCGAGTTAAGCTTTGACATCATCAGCAGCGCGGCGATGACGCACAGCACCGAAGAGAGAATATAGACCCAGATAAGGGTTTTGCGGGTGTTGATCCCGGAATAATGGGTCGCCTGTTCGTTGGAGCCAATCAGATACAGGCTGCGCCCGAAGGCGGTTTTTTCGAGGATCACCCACAGCACGCAGACCACCGCCAGAAACACCAGCAGCGGCAGTGGGATACCGAGGATATTGGTGCTGTTAATCACCAGGATGTAGTCCGGGAAGTTCGAGATCGCCGAGCCTTTGGAGATCAGAATATTGATGCCTTTCAGCAGGGTCATGATCCCAAGCGTCGCCAAAATGGGCGATACGCGCACTACCGCAATTAAAAACCCATTGATAGAACCAATCACGATGGCCATCGCCAGACCGGCGGTGATCACCAGCAGCATGCTGCCGAGGGTCGGGGGATAGTGGGTGGCGACCCAGGCCATCACCAGCCCGCAGGCGTTCATGGTGGCAATAATCGACAGGTTGATCCCGCCGGTGAGGATGGTGACCGCCATCGCTAAGGCCAGCACGCCGAGGATCGGCATTTGTGAGGCGATAGACTGGAAGTTGGCGGAAGACCAGAACACGGACGGGATCAGGAAACTAAACGCGATAACGACCGCGGCAATAAGCAGGCTCAGGTAAATTTCAACGCGATCCTGGGGTTTTCTGGCGCTCATACTGGTACTCCCTGGCCTTTGCGCTGGCTCCATGCGGTCATGCTGATACTGGTGACGATAACCACCCCGGTGACCACCGTGTGCCAGTAAGAGGAGATCCCTAACAGGTTGAGACCGTTCTGTAACACGGCCAGTAAAACAACCCCCAGCAAAGTGCCGAGCAGCGTGCCGCGCCCGCCGACAATGCTGGTGCCGCCTAACACCACGGCGGCGAGAACCGTCAGCTCATAGCCGAGTAAGGAATCTGGCGCCACGGTTAACACCGTCGCCGACTGGACCACGCCCGCCACGCCGGACATCAGCCCCATATAGCCGTAAACAAACAGCTGCATTTTTAAGATGCCGAATCCCATTCGCGACGCCGCTTCGCGGTTGCCGCCCATGGCGTAAATCATGCGACCGACGCTGGTTTTGTTCATGATAAAGCCGGTTAACGCTACCACCACGATCAGCGTCATGATCGGCAGACTCAGGCCATAGTCATAGCCATCTGCGGCGGTGAAGGTAAACAGCATCACTCCCTGTTCAAACCACTCCGGATAGCTGTACAGCCACACCCCTTTGGTCAGGTACAGCAGCAGGCCGTAAAAGATATTGAGGGTGGAAATAGTAATAATGATCGAGGGCACGTTGAGGCGATTGACCAGCACGGCATTGACCATGCCCAGCAGCAGCCCCAGTCCGCCAGACAGGGCAAAGGCGAGCGCAAAGTTGCCGCTGGTTCCCTGAATCAAGGTGACCATCACGTATTGCGCAATGATGGTCATCGCCGGAAAGGAGATATCGATCCCGCCGGATATCAGGACAATAAACAGCCCGCAGGCGAGAATGGTGAGCATGGAATAGTTGTTGATCAGGTCATAGATATTGCCAAAGGTCATAAACTCGTCGCTGGCAAACGACAGATAGCCGCCGATAGCCAGTATCGTCAGCCCTAAGAACAGTTCGTGGGTTTTAACCCCGAGGTTTTTAGCCATTGACAACCTCTGCCAGCGCGGCTTCCGTGGTATGTTCCGGGAGAATTTCGGCGATCATTTCGCCTTTGCGCATCACTAAAATTCGATGACTGTTAAAGAAGGCTTCATCGATTTCATCGGTGACCATCAGGACGGCGATCCCCTTGCGCGACAGGGCAGAGATGATTTGATAGATCCCCGCTTTATTGGCAATGTCGACGCCGACGGTGGGCGAGTCAAGAATCAACACGTTGGGATTAATGGCCAGCCATTTGGCTATCGCCACCCGTTGAGCGTTGCCGCCGGACAGGGTATTGACCGGCAGCGTCACGCTGCCAATTTTAATGCTCAGCTGCTCAACCAGATCTGCGACGATGCGCTCGGACTTTGCCGTATCCAGTAAGCGGAAGGGCGTTTTCAGCCGCTGCAGGACCGTCGAAATTATATTGTCATTGATCGACTGATCCATCACCAGCCCGGTGCTCATCCGATCTTCGGAGACATAGCCAATCCCGGCTTTTACCGCATCCCGGTTGCTGGCGAAATGCACCACCTTATTTTCCAGCAGGATCTCGCCGGAATCCGGTCTGGTGAGCCCAAACAAACTCAGGCACAGTTCGGTGCGTCCGGCACCCAATAATCCGGTAATGGCCAGGATCTCACCCTGGTGGATCTGAAAGGTGATGTCGTGATACTGCTGATGCTTAGTAAGGTTTTTGACGCTTAACGCCACCTCGCCGATTTTTTCAACCGGCGGCAGTACCGCATACGAGAACTCTTTACCGGTCATCAGGAAGGCGAGCTTTTTATTATTAATCTCGCTGGCGGGGTAGGTGCCGATCAGGGTGCCATTTTTGAGTACGCTGATCCGGTCGGAGATTTCCATCACCTCGTCCAGCCGGTGGCTGACGAATACCACGCAGATGTTTCGTTTCTTTAAGTCACCGATCACCCGCAGCAACCCTTTGACTTCCTGCATGGTGAGCGAGGCGGTGGGCTCATCCATAATAATCAGTCTGGCTTCCTGGGCCAGCGCCCGGCAGATAGCCACAATCTGGCGCTGGGCAATCGGCAGGGACTCCACGGTCGCGTCCAGATCCAGTTCTGCTTCGATGCTTTTAACGGTCAGGGCGGCAATGCGACGAATTTCGCGCTTATTCACCAGCAAGTTATGGTGGTGTTGGTGGATGCCGATATTTTCGGCCACGGTTAAATTGGGGAATAAAGAGAGATCCTGATAAATAACCTGGATCCCGGCTTTGACCGAGTCGATGGGGGAGAGGTGGAATAGCGTTTACCTTCAATGGCAATCTCAAATCCGGGGTCGGGTTTATACACGCCCGAGATGATTTTAATCAGCGTGGATTTACCACAGCCATTTTGCCCGGCCAGACAGTGAACCTCCCCGGGAAATAGCGTCAGGTCGATATTATCCAGCGCTTTCACACCGTAGAAGGTTTTGCTGATCTTACCCAGTGAAATAAACGGCTTCATTACTACCTCGCAGGGGGCAGACAGCACGCCCTTATCAGAAGGGCGTGCTGGGCTGGCTGATTAATACAGGCTATCGATATTCTCTTTGGTGACGCGCAGCACTTTGTGGAATTTAATGATCCGTTTTTCGGTATCCACATCGGCTTTGCCAAGGTTCGGGATATCCAGCTCTTTGCCGATTGTTTCCCCTTTCAGGATCTTGTCGGCAACTGCCGTCAAGGCATAGCCCGCAGAAGCCGGGTCGTAGGTGATCCCCATGGTAATATCGCCGCTTTTAATCAGTGAGGCGGCCTGGGATGGGATCATCATCCCGTAGACAAACACTTTCCCTTTCGCGCGTTTCTCTTTCACCGCGCGGCCCGCACCAATCGGCCCCTGGGAACCAAATGACACGATCCCTTTCATATCAGGATGGGCTTTCATCAGGTCGATGGTGGTACGACGGGCATCGTCGATATTCTCGGCCACCGGCATGCGGTTGGTGACTTCAAACATCTCCGGGTAATGCTCTTTTTGGTATTTAACGAATAAATCCGCCCACAAATTATGCTGAGGCACGGTCAGGCTGCCGACATAAATGACATAGCCGCCTTTCCCGCCCATCGCTTTTGCCATTTCTTCGACGTTATCGGCGGCGAATTTTTGGTTATCGATAATTTCCACATCCCAGTTGGCGCTCGGCTGTCCCGGGGATTCATTGGTTAATACCACGATGCCCGCTTCACGCGCTTTTTTGAATACCGGTTCCAGAACGTCGGCGTCATTGGGAACAATAGAGATCGCGGATACCTTTTTCGCAATCAGGTCTTCAATGATTTTGACCTGCTGCGGGGCATCGGTACTGGAAGGCCCCACCTGCGAGGCTTTAATGCCGAGGTCGCTGCCCGCTTTCGTCACGCCTTCGCCCATGCGATTAAACCAGGGCATGCCATCAATTTTGGAAATATTGACCACTTCAATTTCTTTCGCCATTGCAGCGGTGGAAAAAACCATCAGTCCCAGCAAGCCAGCAGACAATAATTTTGTTACGCACATTTTACTCATTTCATACCTCTGAATGGTGGTGAAAATAAAATAGAGTGATAACGTTGTTTGGCTGTTTGATATTGCGATGCGCATTTTAATATTAGGTGATGAACGTAATTCCCTCTCACTCAATATCCCCGTTTATTCAGTGGGTAATAAAAGCCAGTTTAAGAATAAACAGTAGGGTTTTCATATTTATATTGTTATGGAACTATTGGCTTATGGCATGGACGATTATGCGAATGCGCAGCTTTGGGCGTCAGGTCACATCTTAACCGCCCGCGCGGCAATCCCTGTTTTAATTGCGGTTATTTCCCGGTTTTTTGACCTCACGCCTGTACAATGTGCTTTGGATCACGCCTAATAACGGCGCTTCGATTTTTCATTCACAGTTAACAGGTCTGTTATTGATGAATAAACCCCATCGCTTCGCCTTGCTGCGCACTGTGATGAACCTTCACCTTCAAAGGACAGGACACCATGCTGCGTCGACAATTTCTTAAAAATAGCGTTCTTTTTTCTGCCGCCGGTTTAGTCGGCCCGGCCTTAGCAAGCCCCAGGGTACAGAGCCTGAAGCCGCTCGCCGCGCCGGTGATGCGCCGCCGCTTTGCGCTGTCGCAAACCTACAAACTGGCGGCACCGCAGGGCTCCAGCGGGGTGGTCAAACTGTGGATCCCGCTGCCGGTGGATACGGCGTTTCAGCAGCTGATCGGGCTGTCATTCAGCGGTAACTACCAGCAGGCGTACATCACCACCAACAATGCCTACGGGGCGAGAACGCTGTTCGCCAGCTGGCCGAATTCCGACGGCGAATTGCTGCTCCAGCTCGATCTGGAGATCGAAACCGCAGACTGGGAGCCGCTGAAACACGATGCGCTGAAAAACTGGCGTGCCCCGGAAGCGATCGTCTATCCCCTGGACGTCAAACCCTATCTGCAGCCGACAACCCATACTCCGGTTGATGGCGTGGTGCGTGAAACGGCGCAAAAAATTACCGGCGACGAACAGGATCCGCTCAAAAAAGCGCGTCTGATTTACGACTGGGTCAGCAGCCATATGGAACGTGATAACAACGTGATCGGCTGCGGGACCGGCGACGTGGCAACCATTCTGCAAAGCGGCAAGCTCAGCGGCAAATGCACTGATATGAGCTCGGTGTTTGTGGCGCTGGCGCGGGCCAGCGGGATCCCGGCGCGCGAGCTGTTTGGCATTCGCCTGGGTAAAGCCAACAAGCTTGAGCGCTACTCCGCCAGCGCCTTCGGTAAAGCTGACAGCGCCGGGGTGGCCGACGTCAGCGGCGGTCAGCACTGCCGGGCCGAGTTTTATCTGGCGGGTTACGGCTGGCTGCCGTGCGATCCGGCGGACGTCACCAAAATGCGGCTGGCCGAGAAAAAATCCCATCAGGATCCTGATGTGCAGGCGGTGAATACCTATCTGTTTGGCAACTGGGAGATGAACTGGGTGGGCTTCAATTACGGCCGCGATTTCGAACTGTATCCGGCGACGGAGCAGGGCGCGATGAACAACTTTGGCTACCCGTATGCCGAAGTGGACGGCGATCCGCTCAATTTTTACGATCCGAACGTGTTCGCGTATCAGTATGTCTCGACAGAACAACGCTAAAAGCGCGGGCGTGACCCTGCTGACGGCCGCTGCGGCTGCCGTCACCGCCGGACTGTGCTGCGTCGGGCCGCTGTTGTATCTGCTGTTTGGAATTTCGGCGGCCGGTTTTGCCGGGCTCAGCCAGCTGGAGTTTCTGCGGGTCCCGATGATCGTCCTGTCGCTGGGGCTGATGCTGCGCGTCTTCTGGCGGCTCTATATTTCAAAACGGCTGTGGTGTACCGGGCGGTTAACGCTCGGGCAGATGCGTTTTCTTTTCTGGCTGATACTGCCTTTCATGCTGCTGATCCTGTTCTATCCGACGGTGATCGCCTGGTTTTACGAGGTGTTTGAATGAAACGACTGGCGCTGATCGCGTGCTTATTCCTTCCGCTGTTCGCCCAGGCGGCGAATCAAAAAGTGGTGCTTGATGTGCAGGGCATGACCTGTTCGCTGTGCGTCATTTCGGTGAACCAGGCGCTGCGGGAGACGGAAGGGGTGATCAAAGCGAAAGCTTCATTAAAGACCCGGCAAACCGAGGTGATCGTGGCGGAAGGTTTCCCGACCGACACGCTGGTAAAAGCCGTCGCTAAAACGGGGTACACGGCGTCAGTGAACCGTATTGATAAACTGCCAGTACAATAATATTAATCATGACTTAAATATCCATACTGTCCTGTGAGTCTTGCAGAACCCATTACAAGACTCATTATCACCCGAAGGGGTGATTTATTCATTATTATGATACGCGTTGCGCTTGCGGAATATACTTCTGCGTGGCGTTGATATTCTTATCCTGCGGCTCTATCTTCTGTAATATTCTGTCGTCTCGCTCAGCCGTATTCTCCATCCTGTTATCAGGGTTCGGAGAGGGCTCGTGTAAATCAGGGTGAATATGAACATAGCGGCTAAATATACCCTGCTGGTGCGCGGCATTACGCTTAATCCGTGGATACCCTTTTATTTCCTGCAATCGCTGGTGATAAATTTTTCGTTTGGTTACTCCTTTAGCCTGCTGCATACGCTGGCATTTAGCTGCCTGTTGTTTGTGCTGTGGCGCGTCGCACCCCGCCTGCAAAAAGGGGTTGTGGCTATTTGTAGCCTGCTGGCCGCGCTCTATTTCCCCTTTGGCATGACCTACGGTGCACCAAATTTCAATACATTGCTGGCTTTGCACGCCACTAATTTCAATGAATCCACGGAAATCATCACGCTATTCCCGTGGTATAGCTATTTAGTTTCAGTCGGGATAATCGTATCCGGCATTATTGCGCTACGGCGAAAAATGACGCCGCAAGATAGCTGGCGTCGCGTCGATATATTGTGTCTGGTATTCAGTATTGCCTGCCTGTTTGCGGTTCCGGTTAAAAATCTGCTGAAGTGGGGCCATTTCAGCCTGATGGATACAGGATATCCCGTCTTCCGCTTTGTGAAAGATGTGGTAATGAATAATCAGGAAGTGGTCAACGAAAAAGCGCGGATGCTGGCGCTTTCCAGACAAAAGGATTCCTGGCAGGTGCTGGCCGTTAAACCTCGCTACCAGACCTACGTGGTGGTGATTGGTGAGAGCGCCCGGCGGGATGCGTTAGGGGCCTTCGGCGGGCAGTGGGACAATACGCCGTTTGCCAGCACCGTTAACGGCACGCTGTTTCTTGATTTTATCGCCTCCAGCGGCTCAACGCAGACTTCGCTCGGGATGTCATTAACCCGGGTTGTCGACGGCGTTCCGCACTATCAGGATAATATTGTCTCGCTGGCGAATCGCGCGGGTTTTCGCACCTGGTGGTTCTCAAATCACGGGCAAATTGGGGAATACGATACCGCCATTGCCAGTATCGCTAAACGCGCGGATGAGGTGCAGTTTCTGAAAAAAGGGAATTACGAGGAAGGGGGAGATACCCGGGACGACGCGCTGCTGCAGATGACCGCCCAGGTCCTGTCGACCCCCGGCACCGAACCGCGGATGATCGTCCTGCATCTGCTCGGCTCGCACCCGCAGGCCTGCGAACGCACCCAGGGGAAATATACCGAGTTTGTGCTGTCGAAAGAGACCTCCTGCTATCTGTACAGCATCGCCCAAACCGACGCTCTGCTCAGACAGCTCTATCAGCAGCTGCAAAAAACGGGCGACAGCTTCTCGATGGTCTATTTTTCTGACCACGGCCTGACCTATAAAGCCCGCCTGACCGGGGGGCAATATATGGCCCATGGCGACCAGTTTCAGGAGAACTATCAGGTGCCCATGATGGTGGTCTCCAGTGACGACAAGGCGCGTCGTCTGATTAATGCCCGCCGTTCGGGCAACGATTTCCTCTATTTCTTCTCCGACTGGACCGGTATTCAGGCCAAAACGCTGACGCCAGATTATCAATTTGTCTCGGAGCAGGCGGCGGGCCCGGCCTGGGTGACCAACTTTAAGCTCGAGAAAGTCGACTATTCACAGCTGCCCAACGATTTGTCAGAGAACAGCGTGAACTAAACCCCGCCGAGATAGGCTTTGCGCACGTCCTGATTGCCCAGCAGCTCTTCGCCACTGCCGCTCAGACGGATCTGGCCGTTCACCATTACGTAGCCGCGATCCGAGAGCTTCAGCGCGTGGTGCGCATTCTGCTCCACAAGGAATATCGTCATCCCGTTGCGGGCCAGCTCGCGCAGGGTCTGGAAAATCTGCTTCACCACAATCGGCGCTAACCCCAGGCTCGGCTCATCCAGCAGCAATAATTTAGGCCGACTCATTAATGCCCGGGCGATCGCCAGCATCTGCTGCTCGCCGCCGGACATGGTCATGGCCCGCTGTTTGCGCCGCTCTTTTAAGCGCGGGAACAGGTCGAACATGCTCTGCAGATCCTGCGCCGCATACTGATTGCCAACGGGAATGGTGCCCATCAGCAGATTCTCTTCTACGGTCATATCCGGGAAAATACGTCGGCCTTCCGGGGCCTGGGCAATACCGCCCGAGGCCACGTAGTGCGTCGACTTATGGCTGATGTCCTCCCCGCAAAACAGGATCTCCCCGCTGCGCACCCGCGGCTGGCCGAAAATCGACATCAGCAGGGTGGATTTGCCTGCGCCGTTGGCGCCAATTAGCGCCACGGTTTCACCCGGGTTCACCTCCAGGGAGACCTGTTTAAGTGCCTGGATCACCCCGTAAAACACATCCACCTGCCGAAACTCCAGCATCGGCTCACTCATAGGCTGACCTCGCTCTCATCGGTGCCCAGATACGCGGCAATCACCTTGTCGTCGTGCTGGATCTGCGCCGGTTTGCCCTCTGCAATCACGTCCCCATGGTCGAGAACAATAATGTGATCCGATATCTCCATCACCATCCCCATATCATGTTCAATCAACAGGACCGTGATGCCGTGATGGTCGCGCAGAAAACGGATAATTTTACTCAGGGTGCGCGTCTCCACCGGGTTCAGCCCGGCGGCCGGTTCATCCAGACAGATCATCTCCGGCCCGGTACACATGGCGCGGGCGATCTCGAGTCGCCGCTGCTGGCCGTAAGACATCTCCCCCGCCAGCCGGTTGGCGCAATCCACCAGATCCACCACCTCCAGCCAGTAAAAGGCCCGGTCGAGGGCGTCGCTTTCGGCCCGGCGGTAGGCGGGGGTGTTCAGCACCCCGGCCAGCAGATTGCGGTTAACCTGCATGTGCTGGGCCACCAGCAGGTTCTCCACCACCGACATTTCGCGGAACAGACGGATGTTCTGAAAGGTTCGCGCCAGTCCGGCCCGGTTCACCAGGTGGGTGCCGCCAAACATTTTGTAGAAAATACGCTGTCCCAGCTGCGCCGGATTGACCCAGTCACCGGGCTGGAATTTTTGCCCGAGGATCTGAATCACGTTGGTGGTCTTGCTGCGGGTGTTAAACAGAATGTTGCCGCCGGAGGCTTTATAAAACCCGGTCAGGCAGTTAAAGACCGTGGTTTTGCCCGCGCCGTTGGGCCCGATAAGCGCAGTAATGGAGCCGCGCTGCACCGCAAGATTGACGTCGTTAAGCGCCTTGATGCCGCCAAAGTGCATCATCAGATGCTCAACGTTCAGGATCATATCGCTCATGGTGCCACTCCCTTACGCACCGCAAAGCCGCTGCGGTTAATACGGATCAGGCCGCGCGGCCGCCAGATCATCATCACCACCATCAGCACGCCAAACAGCAGGACGCGGTACTCCGCAAAGGTGCGCAGCAGCTCCGGGGTGACGGTGAGTACAAACGCCGCCAGCACCACCCCGAGGGTGGAGCCCATCCCGCCGAGCACCACAATGGCGAGGATCAGGGCTGATTCAAAGAAGGTGAACGAGGTCGGGTTGACGAACCCCTGATAGGTGGCGAAGAACACCCCGGCAATGCCTGCCGTCGACGCCCCCAGCGTAAAGGCCGACAGCTTCACCAGCACATGGTTAAGCCCCATGGAGCGACAGGCAATTTCGTCTTCGCGCAGCGCTTCCCAGGCCCGGCCAATCGGCATCCGGGTCAGGCGGTGCTTGATGTACAGCACCAGCAGCACCACCACCAGCAAAATGGCGTAAATAACGATGAACTTCAGGTTGGGGTTGAACGTGGTATTGAAAAACTCATGGAACGGCACGCCGCCGTCCTTGGCCCGACGGCCAAACTCGAGGCCGAATAGGGTAGGGGGCGGGGCAGAAATACCGTTTGGCCCGCCGGTAAAGGTCAGCCAGTTGTTCAGCACCAGGCGGATAATCTCCCCGAAGCCGAGGGTGACAATCGCCAGATAATCCCCGTGCATGCGCAGCACCGGGAAGCCGAGCAGCGCCCCCGCGGCAGCGGCCATCAGCGCCGCCAGCGGCAGCATGGTCCAGAACCCGAGCCCCAGATACTGGTAGCCGAGCGCCAGACCGTAGGCGCCAATGGCGTAAAAGGCGACGTAGCCGAGGTCCAGCAGGCCCGCGAGCCCGACCACGATATTCAGCCCGAGGCCGAGCAGAACGTAGATCAGCCCGAGGATCGCCACCGTCAGCACGTATTTGGTGGCGACAAACGGAAAGCACACTGCCAGCGTGACAATCAGCGGAATAATCCAGCGCATCCGGCTTTTGTATTCCGGTGGGCGCACGTATACCCCCGAGTTATCGTTATCAAAGCGCGACGCCACCCGGCGGCCCACTGCGGTCATCAGAAAGGCGCTGAGTACAAAGCGTCCGGTCATCACCGTGGCAATGATCCACACCAGCCGCTGGCCTTCAAAGTTAAAGCTGTAGCCGTCCAGCACCACGCCCGCGACCGGACCAAAAATGATTAACGCGACCATGCCCGCAAAAATGGCATCGAGGACGCAGCGTTTAAGCGAAAAACTGTCGTGAGAAACGGTCTGCGATGTCATCGTTGATTCCCTCACACCTTAGCCACGACAGGGCGGCCAAGCAGTCCCTGAGGACGGAAAATAAGGATCACCACCAGCAATCCAAAGGAGAACACGTCTTTGTAATCAGAGTTCACCATCCCCGAGAACTGCGCTTCGGCAATTCCGAGGATCAACCCCCCCAGCATCGCGCCGGGCAGCGATCCGATCCCCCCGAGGACAGCGGCGGTAAAGGCTTTAATGCCAATAATAAAACCGGCGTAAAAGTCAAAGGTGCCGTAGTTCATGGTGATCAGCACCCCGGCCAGTCCGGCCATCGCCGCGCCAATCACAAACACCAGGGAAATGATCCGGTCGGTATTGATGCCCAGAATCGACGCCATCTTGCGATCCTGCTGTACGGCGCGGCACATCCGCCCTAAGCGGGTATGGTTGATTATCCAGGTCAGCAGCAGCATCCCGGCAAACGAGGCGATCAGAATGAACACCTTGGTGTAGGTGATCTGGACAAAACCTTCGCCAATATGAAAGCGCAGCACCCCGTCAAGCAGGGTTGGCACCCCTTGCTGACGCGGGCCCTGGCTTATCTGGGCGTAGTTTTGCAGGATCAGTGACATGCCAATCGCGGAGATCAGCGGCGCCAGGCGCGTGGAGTTGCGCAGCGGTTTGTAGGCGATACGTTCGATGGTCCAGCCGTAAACCCCCGTTACCACGATGGTGAACACCAGCGTGCCGAGGATCAGCAGCGGAAACGACTCCAGCCCGAAGAACGACAGCAGCGCCAGGCCGATGGCGCAAAGATAGGCGGAGATCATATACACTTCGCCGTGCGCGAAGTTAATCATGCCAATAATGCCGTATACCATGGTGTAGCCGATGGCAATCAACCCGTACACGGACCCTAGCGTTAAGCCGTTTATCAACTGCTGCAGAAAGAATGTTTCCATCGCCGCGCGCTCGTGTAATAGGCCGCCTTGCGTACGGCCTGAAGATTATCGTGCGTCGGCATGCGCACATGCCGACGTTGAGCGTGACTCCGTCCCGTTACTGCACTTCCTTATATTTACCTTTGTCGTCCCACTCATACACCACGTAGTCGGAGACTTTCAGGTCGCCTTTGCTGTCCCAGGATTTTTTGCCCATCACCGTATCCACCGGGTTGGCTTTCAGCCAGGCGCTGGCCTTGGCCGGATCGGACCCGCCGGTGGCTTTGAATGCCGCGGCAATGGCCTGCACAGAAGCGTAGGAGTAAAGGGTATAGCCTTCCGGCTCGAATTTGCTGGCGCGGAATTTCTCGATAACGGCCTTGCCTTCCGGGATCAGGCGCGGGTCTTTACCGAAGGTCATATAGATGCCGTTGGTGTATTTCGCGCCCCCAGCGGCGGTGACCATCTCTTCGTTAACGATGCAGTCGCCGGAGAAGAATTTGGCCTGCACCCCTTGCTCACGCATCTGGCGCACCAGCGGCCCGGCTTCCGGGTGACAGCCGCCGAAGAACACCACGTCCGGCTTCTGGGCACCAATTTTGGTCACCAGCGCGTTAAAGTCTTTCTCACCGCGCGACAGCCCTTCGTACATCACATCCTTGACGCCGTGTTTGGCCAGCGCCGCGCGGGTGGCGTCCGCCAGCCCCTGACCGTAGGTGTCTTTGTCGTGAATGATCGCCACCCGTTTGGCTTTCAGCTTGTTAACAATAAAGTCGCTGGCGACCTGGCCCTGCTGGTCATCGCGCCCGCACATGCGGAACATATCGCTCATGCCGCGCTCGGTGATCAGCGGGTTAGTCGAGCCCGGGGTGATGGCGAGCACGCCCGCGTCGTTATAGACCTCAGAAGCGGGCATCGTCGAAGATGAACAGAAATGGCCGACCACGGCTTTGACTTTATCCTGGTCTACCAGCCGGTTCGCTACCGACACCGCCTGCTTTGGTTCACAGGCATCGTCGCCCTGTACCAGCTTAATTTTTTCGCCGTTGATCCCCCCGGCGGCGTTGATGTCTTCTGCGGCCTGCGTCGCACCGTGCCAGTATTGATCCCCGTAGGTGGCGTTAGGTCCGGTAAACGGGCCGGCAACGCCAATGACGATATCAGCCTGGGCGGAAAATGCCGTCACCAGGCAACCTGCCAACATAAGAGAAAGCGGACTTCTGATAAATTTCAGCGACATGTGTACGTACCTTTCAGGAGGTTTATATAACGGCGTTCAACACCCGCAACATTAAGCAAAAGGGTTGCCAGAATTGACTGCACGCCGCTGGGTTTCGACAATTTTCAGTATAGAGCGCCGTTTTACGCCCCCCGGCGCGGTGAAGTGACAGCGGGGATCACATCTCATTAACAACAAGGCACATAAGTTGTGTAAGGGTCACGATTTGGGCGGTTTTGCACCATCATTGACCGTTGGGCGCAACTGCGCGTGTTCAGGGGCGTTCTGTGCTACCCTGCAGCCAAATTTCTATTTTGCTGGAGAATGACCATGAGCGAAGGTCCGTTAAATGAAAATGAGCTGGAGTGGCTGGAAGAGACGCTGATGTCTTACGGCCATGACGAGTCTGTGATGGACGTTTCAGAGCTCGACGGCATGCTGACTGCGGTACTCTCGGGCCCGGTAGTGGTTGAGCCCGACCGCTGGCTGGTGGCGGTATGGGGCGGCGAGAAGCATATTCCGCGCTGGAAGAACGATCGCGAGATGAACCGCTTCCTCGATCTGTGCTTTAAGCATATGAATGATATTGCCGAGCGCCTGAGCGACTATCAGGATCAGTTTGAGCCGGTGTTTGGCGAGAATGACGTCGACGGCAAGAGCTATACCGTGGTGGAAGAGTGGTGCTTCGGCTATATGCGCGGCGTGGCGCTGACCGACTGGTCATCCCTGCCGGAGTCGCTGCGTGCCGATCTGGAACTTATCGCCCTGCATGGTTCCGAAGAGAACTTTGAACATCTGGATACCTTGAGTGAAGAAGAGTTCCAGGCGAACATCGAGAACATTCGCCCGGCGGCGTTGCGCCTGTATAACTACTGGAGCGCCAACCCTCAGCAGCCAACCACACTGCAGCCGGTGATCAACGGCACCAAAGTGGGCCGCAACGACCCTTGCTCATGCGGCAGCGGTAAAAAATTCAAGAACTGCTGCTTACACTAATAGAAAAAGGGCTCATCGAAATGAGCCCTTTTTTTACCCCACTGCGGGTAATATTCCCGCCGCAATCCCAAACTGCACCAGAATAATCATAATCCCGCAGGCAAAGACCAGGCACAGGGCCGGTTTCCCACCCGGTACGCGGTATCCGCCCTCCGGATGATGCTTGCGGCTTTGCCACACCAGCAGCGACGGCAGCAGCAGGGCCAACACAGCCAGCGCAACCCCGGCATAGCCCAGCGCCATCACAAACCCACGCGGATAGAACAGGGCAAAGGCCAGCGGCGGCAGGAAGGTAATCGCCCCGGTCTGCAAACGCCCACCAACGCTGCGGCGGCGCTGGAACAGGTCGGCAAGATAATCAAACAGACCCAGCGCGACCCCGAGGAACGACGTCGCCAGCGCCAGATCGGCAAACAGATGCACCGCCAGCTCCACGTGCGGTGACGCCACCACTTCACGTAATGCCTGCAGTAATCCGTTAAGCCCGGAATGGCTGGCCAGCATCCCCATAAAGGTAGACGAGTCGATGCTGCCGAGCGTCACCAGCTGCCAGAAGATATAGGCCACCAGCGGGATGGCGCTGCCGGTAATAAAGATCCAGCGCAGCTTGCGCACGTTACCGTTCATATAGCTGACGATACTCGGCACGCTGCCGTGGAAGCCAAACGAGGTAAAAATCACCGGGATTGCCGACAGCGCCAGCCCTTTTTCCAGCGGCAGCGTCAGCAGGTTGACCTTATGGATATGCGGTGCCAGCAGGGCCAGCATCACCACCAGGAACACGATTTTCGCCGAGAACAGGAAGCGGTTGAACAGATCGACCAGCGACGTCCCCACGCAGACCACGCCGCCGCCAATCAGGGTAAAGAAGATCACCCCGGTCGACGGGGAGATATCGGCATTAAACCAGTCGTTAACGCTGGAGGCGATCAGCTCCCCCGCGCCGCTGATGTAGGCCGCAGTCAGGGCATACATCAGGAACATCATGCTAAAGCCGGTAATCCACTGGCCAAAGCGGCCCAGATAGCGCCCGGCCAGCGACCCGAGCCCGGTATCAGCGGGAACATGCTGATACACCTCAAGCAGCAGCAGGGCGGTGTAACACATTAGCGCCCATAAGGTACCCAATAATACCAGCGTAACGCTAAACCCTACGCCCGCGGCTGCCAGCGGCATTGCCAGCATCCCTGCACCAATCGTCGTTCCGGCGACGATAAAAATACTACCCAGAGTTCTGTTTTTCACGCTTTCCTCTACAACCACACGTCATCGCGACAAAATCTGCGGCGCAGCGTAAGGGAAAAGCGCAGATTCGTCAAACCGGCGTTACAACGGGTGTAACCACAGGTTTACACAATTTGGCTTAAGTGCTGCGCTGGGCGGATGCCCGGCAAATTGTGGGTAGGTGCCTGGTTCATAAGGAGAATGTTTTCAGCTGATAATCAGGCGTAACGTAAACAATTCTAATAAATAATCAAAAAAAGTGAGGCGTCGATGCCCCAGAGTAATCCCTTCAGCGCAAAATGGAGTCGGTCAGGCAATTTACTGTGTCACGGGCACTGGATCCTGCACTGGCAGGGACAAGCGCTGACACTGCCCGAATCCCGGCAGGAGAAGGATATGGGCACCTGGGCCATCTACTCCATTATCGATCCCGAAGATGAAACCTTCGCCCAGGGATTGCCGGAGGATGAGTGGATTATTGCGAATGTGGAATGGCTGACCGATCTCTTTTTTGATCACGGTATCCCGCTTGAAACCGACAGCTATCGCCAGTTTTACCATGCGGTAAACCGCGAAGACTGGCGCTGCACCAGCTGTGCGGGCTGCATGTAAACCTGAGCCAGCGCAAGGCGGCCCGCGCGAGAAGCGTTTAGGCTGCGCCTTTCTTTGTGGAGGGGTTATGGCATCTGTTCATGGGCACGACGTGCTGACAATGATGATTGATTCTGGCGAGCAGTATACGGAGCAGCGTCTGATTGCGGCGATTACCGCCCGTTTCGGGGAAGAGGCGCGTTTTCACACCTGTTCGGCGTCGGATCTGACGGCGGCGGAGCTGGTGGCGTTTCTGGCGGCGCGCGGTAAATTTATTCCGCTGGAGGAGGGGTTTTCAACCCACGAAAGTAAAATCTGCCGTCATTAATAATAATGCGGCGCCCTTTCGGCGCCGCTTCATCATTATTTTTGGGCGTCGAGCGTCGACAGCTCTTTATCAATAAAGTACAAACCTTCACCTGATTTACCTGCCAGCGACAGTTTATCGAGAACCGATTTAAACAGCTTCTCTTCTTCATGCTGCTCTGCCACATACCACTGCAGGAAATTAAAGGTTGGATAATCCTGGCTGGTCATTGCGGCATGGGTCAGGGCATTAATCTGCTGGGTGATCAGCTGCTCATGTTCGTAAGTGGCGCGAAACAACTCGTCGAGCGAGGCATATTCTGCCACCGGGGAGGCGACCGGGTTAATGCGCGGCAGGCTGCCGGTATCGGTAAGGTAATCAAAGAGACGCTGCATGTGGGTCATCTCTTCCTGCGCGTGACGGCGTAAAAATGCCGCCGCACCTTCAAAGCTGTGATAGCTACACCAGGCGCTCATCTGCTGATACAGCAGGGAGGAGTAAAGCTCGAGATTCATTTGCTCATTCAGCTTGTCGATCATTTCGGGTTTAAGCATGGTGTAGCTCCGTTTTATTATTAACAGGTCAACGTGAGCGCCACTATAATTTGTTATTTAATTATTTGCAAAAGGTAAAATAATTATTTAAATGATGATAACAGGAATGGGAATAACACGCATTGCGCTAAATTAAATATAATTAATGAGAATTATTCTGTTTCGTGTTTAACGTTATTATTGCCAGCAGCTTCGCTGGCAATACGCTTAATGATACGCTGAGGTGGTGACGGCCGGGCGCGGAGCATAACCCTGACATTGATACTGGACGGTGAGGGTGGAATTCAGACACAGGGAACCGCTGATCACGCTGCAGGTTTCCACCGGCTGACCGTAAGCCGTGGCGGTGCTGTACCCCATGGCCTGGCATTCGCGGGTCGCGGTGCCACTGGTTATATAGGCGTCATCGTGTGAAGTCTGAAAGATGGGCTGACCATAATCGAGCCGGACGATACCCGACGTTACATCGACGCTGCTGACTTCCGCCTTGCGGGTAATACCGCAACCCGCCAGCAGCAGGACCAGGCCAACCGTGCATAATCTCTTCATAGAACGCTCTGAATAGAGTTGAAATAACCTATACTACTGCCACGCGCGCGCCGCAATGCCAGGATTAACCACGTTTTTTGCCCCTTCACGTCGCGACAGGCGACGTGCTCCTTCAATGATATGTCATCCGTACAGGCATCAACGTCAAAACGCCCTCCGATCGCAAAATTGTGAGCGCATCTTTGTTTTTTGAAACTATTTTTCACTTAATTTGAAAGTGCGTTTGCTTAGTAGTAAGGTTGGTCGGGTTAGCACTTCACAGCGGGACGTCCGCATCGTATTCAGGAGACGAAGAATGAAAATTGCACTGATGATGGAAAACAGTCAGGCGAACAAAAACGCCACCATCCTCAATGAGTTAAAAGCTGTTGCCGATGACAAAGGCTTCCCGGTTTATAACGTAGGGATGAGCGATGAAAACGATCATCACCTGACCTACATTCACCTGGGGATCATGGCGAGCATTCTGCTGAACTCAAAAGCGGTCGATTTCGTGGTTACCGGCTGCGGCACCGGTCAGGGCGCGCTGATGTCCCTGAACATCCATCCGGGTGTGGTGTGCGGCTACTGCATCGATCCTGCTGATGCGTTCCTGTTTGCTCAGATCAACAACGGTAACGCGCTCTCTCTGCCATTTGCTAAAGGCTTCGGCTGGGGCGCAGAGCTGAACGTGCGCTTTATCTTCGAAAAAGCCTTCACTGGCCGTAAAGGCGAAGGCTACCCGCCAGAGCGTAAAGAGCCACAGGTTCGCAACGCAGGCATTCTGAACCAGGTTAAAGCCGCCGTGGTGAAAGAGAACTATCTCGACACCCTGCGCGCGATCGATCCAGAGCTGATTAAAACGGCGGTGTCCGGTCAGCGCTTCCAGCAGTGCTTCTATGAGAACTGCCAGGATAAAGAGATCGAAGCCTTTGTTCGCGGTATTACCGGCTAAGTTGCCAACACCCGATTAAAGCCAGCGTCCGCTGGCTTTTTTTATGCCTGTTTTTTCGATACGGCACTGCCGGCATCTTTCACCAGCCGCAGGGTATCAAACATCCCCAGCAGACAGACCAGCGCAATTGCCACGAACGCCAGCCGGAAGCTGATCCCCGGCAGCAATGCCATCCCCAGCATCTCACTGAACAGCTCACCAATGCGGATCCCGATGGCGCCCAGAGTGATCCCCAGCCCCACTGCCAGCTGCGTCGCCGTGGAGAACAGGGTGTTCGCGTAGCTCATCTGCGGGGAAGGCACATCGGAAAAGGCGAGGGTGCTGATGGCGGTAAACTGAATCGAGCGGAACACCCCGCCGAGATACAGCACCAGCATAATGACCCACACCGGGGTTTGCGGGGTTAACAGGGCGCAGGCCAGCAGGGCCAGAACGTTCAGCGCGCCGTTAATCAGCAGCAATTTTTTAAAGCCCAGGGTGCGGATCAGCGGCGTGGTGGCGGGCTTAATGGTCAGGTTGCCAACAAACACCGCCAGTACCAGCAGCCCGGAATGAAATGCATCCATGCCGAATCCCACCTGAAACATCAGCGGCAGCAGGAAAGGCACGGCGCTGATCGAGGCCCGGAACAGCGAACCGCCGTACATCGTCACGCGAAACGTCGGCACCTGCAGGGCATCCAGGCGGATCATCGGCCACTCGGCGCGGCGGAAATGACGCAGCGCATAGGTCAACGTCACGCCCCCGAGCGCCAGCAGCGCCACGGTCAGGCCGGTGTTGACGTGCTGCGCCCCCATCGACTCCATAGCGTAAACCAGGCTCACCATCGCCACCGAGGTGGCGATAAAGCCCGGTATATCAAAGGGCCGGCGCGTCTCTTCATAGATGTCGGGAATAATGCGCAGCGCCAGCACGATGGCAATCAGCCCCAGCGGGACGTTAATAAAGAAGATCCAGCGCCAGTCGGCGTAGCTGGTGATAAAGCCGCCCAGCGGCGGGCCGATTATCGGTGCCACCAGCGCAGGCCAGGTCAGGGTGGCGATGGCGGTGATCAGTTGATGTTTTGGCGTGGTACGCAATACCGCCAGCCGTCCGACCGGCACCATCAGCGCGCCCCCCATGCCCTGCAGCACGCGCATGGCGACAAACTGATCGACGGTGTTTGCCAGGCCGCACAGCACCGAGGCGAGGGTAAAGATTGCCAGCGCAAGGGTGAAGACTTTGCGCGCGCCAAAGCGATCGGCGATCCAGCCGCTGGCGGGGATCAGTACCGCCAGGGTGATGAGATACGCACTGATACCGATGTTCAGATCGACGGCCTGCACGCCAAAGCTTCTCGCCATATCGGGCAGCGCCGTGGCGATCACGGTGCCGTCGAGAAACTCCATAAAGAACGCACCCGCCACCAGCAGCGCGGCGGGAGACATCCCGCTGGACGCTTTTCCGGAGATGTTGTCTGTCATTTTTCCTCTGCCACTTAAAAAAGATTTGAAATTTTTACTGGAACACAGTGGTATTTAATTATCTGATTTATAATATTTTTTAATCGGAACAGGGTTTTATTATAAATAAACCTGCGTGATGAATATCACAAAATGATTGAAATTTGTGATGAAGGTCATATTATGTGCGCATCAAAAGAAAACACCTGCATAACACATAATCTGGAGTACACCGATGAAATTGCGCAAAATCCTGAAAAGCATGTTTGAAAGCTACTGCAAAACCTTCAAGGACGTACCGCCTGGCGCGATGTTCTGATAAAAAAACCTGCTCCGGCAGGTTTTTTTATGCCTGCAAACGGCATCGGGGCGAGCGTTTTGCTACTATGGCGGCCTTTAATACAGGAGAAGCCTATGTCTCAAAACCTGAGTGCCGATCAGGAACTGGTCTCTGACGTTGTTGCCTGCCAGTTGGTTATCAAACAAATTCTTGATGTGATCGAAATTATTGCGCCAGCTGAAGTGCGCGAGAAGATGTCCAGCCAGTTGAAAAGCATCGATTTCGCCAGCAATCCTGCCTCGGCAGACCCGGTCACGCTGCGCGCAGTGCAGAAAGCCATTGCGCTCATCGAGCTTAAGTTCACCCCGCAGGGCGAATCTCACTAAAATAAACCGATGTTTCGAATTTAGAAATGGGTTTGTGAAAAAAATGTGAACGGGCGGCCGACGGTCGCCCGGATAACGGTTACATCAAGGTTTCTACCAGCAGATAGCTCATGGCGCAGGCGCAGCTGACGCCGATAAGCCCCGGCAAAATAAAGCTGTGGTTGATGATGAATTTACCGATGCGCGTGGTGCCGGAACGGTCGAAGCCAATGCAGGCCAGATCGCTGGGGTAAGTAGGCAGGACAAAGTACCCATACGACGCCGGGAAAAAGGCGATCAGCATTTTCGGTTCAATCCCCAGCATCAGCCCCATCGGCGCCACTGCCGTCAGCGCGGCGGCCTGGCTGTTTACCAGCTTCGATACCAGAAACAGCACAATGGCATAGGTCCAGGGGTGGCTTTTCACCACGCCTTCAAGGGCCATCTTCAGCTCGTCCAGGTGGGCCTGGAAAAAGGTATCGCTCATCCACGCCACGCCAAAGACCGAGAAAATCGCCACCATCCCGGCCTTAAACACCGCCCCGTTCGAAATCGCCGCCGCATTAACCTTGCAGACCATCAGCATCACGGCCCCGGCAATCAGCATCATCATCTGAATCACCAGATTCATCGACAGCGCCGTCATTTTGCCTTTCACCTCGAAAGCCGGACGCAGATCGGGCAGGGCGCCCAGCAGCACCACCACCGCAATACCGGCGAAGAAGATCCACGTTGACCAGTAGGCCTGTTTCGGGAAGCGCTGATCCATTAAGGTTTCAGTGCTGCCGTAGATGAACTTACGCTGCTCGGGATCCTGTAACCGGGCCTGAAACTCCGCATCGTCGGCCAGGTCTTTACCACGACGTAAGCTCCAGAGGGCCGCAATCGCCACGCCGGTGAGCGAGGCGGGAACCGAAATGGCCAGGATCTCCAGAATGCCAAACGCGTGACCCATCCCGTGCCGGGCGGCGAGGATCGATACCAGTGACACCACGGCCACTGACACCGGCGAGGCGGTGATCGCCATCTGCGACGCGATGGACGCCACCGCCATCGGGCGCTCCGGGCGGATGCCTTTTTTCAGAGCGATGTCGGCAATGATCGGGAACATGGTATAGACCACGTGTCCGGTGCCGCACAGGAAGGTCAACGTCCAGGTGGTAAACGGGGCGAGCAGGGTGATGTGCTGCGGATGCCGTCTGAGCAGACGCTCGGCAAACTGCATCATCACGTTCAGACCGCCCGCGGTTTGCAGCGTGGCGGCACAGCCAATCACCGCGAGGATCGTCAGCATCACATCAACGGGGGGCTTACCGGGCTGGAGGCCAAAAACAAAGCTCAGAATAAACAGGCCAATACCGCTTATCAGGCCCAGCCCCATGCCGCCGAACCGGGTTCCGATTAGCAGGCAGAGGATAATGACGATAAATTCAACAGTGATCATGAGACTCCCTTGTCAACGATGGCAAAATTTCGCCAAATCATTACACGTTGTAAGGGTATACGGTGGGAGCCAGATCGGATTTGTTAAAGGTTAACAAAAGCAATGAGTTGGTAACTTTTTGGCAACACATTATCACCCGTTGCCGGCGGGCAATAATGCGTCAGGCAGGTGATTAATGGTGCTGGCAATTCACCACATTAAGAAGATGACGGTCCGTTTGTTCCTGGCACATTCCGGCGCGGCGCGCGTGACACACTTCATCCACCAGCGTTTTCAGCAGCAGGCCGTCCTGCTCCTGTTCTTTTTCAATAACATGCAGAAAATCGAAAGTGGGCAGATCGTCCATTTCCCGGGCGTTATCCGCCAGCTGAATCAGTGTGGAATGACGCTGCTCATACTCTTCCAGCATGCGCTGGAACAGCCCTTCGAGCGAAGAGTAAGCTTCATCGGACATATTCGTTGCTTTAAGCACCGGGTTTGCACCGGACGCTTTCATAAATTCGAACACGCGCATCATCTGGGTGACGTTGCTTTGAGCCTGGGTGCGCAGGAAGGTGGCGGTGCCGTTGAGTCTGTTTTCTGAGCACCACTCGCTCAGGTGGAGGTAAAGGTTGGAGGCATTAAACTCAAGATTCATTTGCGTATTAAGTTTGTTCATTATGCCGGAGACAGCCATAGCAACTTCCTTATTTCCGAGAGACGTATTTGGGGGAATTATCGCCATAATAGATTCATTCGGTCAGCGCTGTATGTGATCGGTTATTCATTTCGGGCGATGATTAAAATAATAATAACAGCCCATTTTTCATTAGAGAATGCTTATAAATATATTCTTACTATTCATCGAACATATTTAGATAATGGCAATAGTACAGGGGCAATAATTTACTGAACAGACGGTAAAAATATAACTCATTGTATAATATAAATAT
>Ga0308165_1002031_pt1 | contig 25806 bp, 26 predicted proteins | sample PhyWR2_FD_201032 | JGI IMG/M metagenome (GOLD analysis project Ga0308165, IMG submission 201032) | Phyllosphere microbial communities from UC Gill Tract Community Farm, Albany, California, United States - DLSLW.R2 | ecosystem: Host-associated > Plants > Phyllosphere > Unclassified | place: USA... | reverse complement strand
AAGGTGACCGCCGCCGGGAACAGCAATGCGATCGGCCACAACGCCAGCAGCACCAGCGCACCGCTCGCATCGGTGATGAACCACTGCGAACGCACGCGGCTCCAGTGGGCGAGGGCGCCGGCGCGTTCCAATGCCGCGGCCAGTGCCGCGCCAGCGAAGGTACCGAGCGCATTGAGCGCCAGATCGACGTTGGAAGGAATGCGCGCCGGCAGGTAGCTCTGCAGCGTCTCCATGGCGAAGGACACGGCGGCGCCGGCCAGGGTCGCCCGCAGCACCGCCCGAGTCACACCGGCTTCCGGCCGCGTGCGCAGCACGGCGAGCGCCGCGAGGAAACCCATCGGCACATAGCCCGCGACGTTGATGCCGAGATCGAAGCCGGTCCAGTACTTGGGCCAGGGCGCCTCGAGATAGGCCCAGGGTGCGATGCCCTGGTCGCGCCAGTCCGCGAACGGATACAGGCTCGCATAGGCGATCAGCACCGCATAGGCGAGCGCCAATGGCAAGGCGGCGGAGACGAGGCGCGGCGACTTCACGCGAGTGGATTCGAAACGGACACGGCATGGCCCCGTGCGGGCATGGGGCTTCCCTCAGAACGGCTTGACGACCACCAGCACGACGATGGCCAGCAGCAGCAGCACCGGCACTTCGTTGTACCAGCGATACCAGCGCTCGCTGCGGCGATTGCTGCCGTTGGAGAAGCGTCGCAACAGCGAACCGCAACTGTGGTGATAGCCGATCACGACCAGCACCAACGCCAGTTTGGCATGCATCCAGCCATTGCCGGGCCCGCGTCCGATGCCATAGACCAGCCACAGCCAGAGGCCGAGTCCGATCGCGGGCACCGCCAGCAGCGTCGTGAATCGCAGCAGTCGGCGCGCCATCAGAAGCAGGCGCGCGCGCTCGGCCACGGAGCCGGCGGGCACCTGCGCCAGATTGACGAAGATGCGCGGGAGATAGAAAAGGCCGGCGAACCAGCTGGCGATGAAAACGATGTGAAGCGACTTGATCCAGAGCATCACGGCAGTTTAAGTGGGTGCCGTGACAGCTCCCGCCAACCGCACGGGCCCGTGCGACGGACAAAAAAAAGCCCGACGTGAAGACGTCGGGCTGGGAAGCCCTTTTGCTGTCACACATCAAGGCACCCGCTCAGGGAGGAAAAGCGGGGAGCGGCAAGCCGCCCGGCGCGGAATTTAACAAATACTTCTGTTTGAATCAACCGTGTTTGTAGCAATTTGTCTTTATCAAATATCGTTTGTGTGCTGCGTTTGAACTTTTCGTCTACGCAATTTTGAGATCACTCCCAGGGCTCCCGCATGCCGCGAGGGACACGTCACATCAGGCACAATTTTCGGCATGACCTTCCATGCACCCTTTCCCGCAGGGCGTCCCCGACGCCTGCGTCGCGACACCTTCACGCGCAACCTCGTGCGCGAACACGCGCTGAGCGCGCATGACCTGATCTATCCGGTGTTCGTGCAGGAAGGCGAGCGTCGCCGCGATGCGATCGCCTCCATGCCCGGCGTGGAACGTCTGAGCCTGGACACGCTGCTGCCGGTGGCCGAGGAATGCGTCGCGCTGGGCATCCCGGTGCTGGCGCTGTTCCCGGTCATCGACCCCGGCCTCAAGACCCCGTCCGGCGACGAGGCCTTCAACCCAGACGGCCTGGTCCCGCGCGTGGTCGCGGCGCTCAAGCAGCGTTTCCCGGAACTCGGCGTGCTCACCGACGTCGCGCTCGACCCCTACACCAGCCATGGCCAGGACGGACTGCTCGACGACGACGGCTATGTGATCAACGACGCCACCGTCGAGGTGCTGGCCCGGCAGGCGCTGGCCCAGGCCGCCGCCGGCGTCGACATCGTGGCCCCGAGCGACATGATGGACGGCCGCATCGGTGCCATCCGCGACGCGCTCGAATCCAATGGCGACATCCACACGCGGATCATGGCGTACAGCGCCAAGTACGCGAGTGCCTTCTATGGTCCGTTCCGCGACGCCGTCGGCTCGGCCGCGAATCTCGGGCGCAGCAACAAGAAGGTCTACCAGATGGATCCGGGCAACAGCGACGAAGCCCTGCGCGAGGTCGCCATCGACATCGCCGAAGGCGCCGACATGGTGATGGTCAAGCCCGGCATGCCCTACCTGGACATCGTGCGCCGCGTGAAGGACGAATTCCGCGTGCCGACCTTCGCCTACCAGGTCAGTGGCGAATACGCGATGCTGATGGCGGCGGCGCAGAATGGCTGGCTCGACCGCGAGGCCGTCATGATGGAGAGCCTCCTGGCCTTCAAGCGTGCCGGCGCCGATGGCGTCCTGACCTATTTCGCGCTCGACGCCGCCCGCCTGCTGCGCCAGCAGCAACGCTGACGACGGACGCGGCGCCCACGGTCTCGCTTCCTCCCCGTTCCCGCTTCCTTCCACGATCCCGGTTCATTCGTGCGCATCTTCGAGATCCATGGCTCGCAAGTCGACGAGCACGCCACGCTGGCTCCATTGGCTCGGCCCGACGCCTGCCGTGGCGGCTATCTGTGGCTTTCCCTGACGCGTTCCGAACTGCACGCCGAACTGTCCGCGGTGCAACCGGTGCTGGAGACCCTGTGCGGCACGCAGCTGCTCGACCTGCACGTGAGCGACCTGCTCAACGACCAGCTGCCTTCGCACTACGACTACACCTCGCTCTACGACGTGCTGGTGCTGCGTCGCCTGGCCGCCGGAACCGTGACGGCATCTGCCGGCGGTGCGACAGGGACGGACGGCGGCAGACCCGAGGGCCCGGCCCCCGCCCATGGCGGTGGTCCGCCGGTGCTGCGGCGCGTGGACACGCGGCCGGTCGGCTTCGCCGTCTTCGATCGCGTGCTGCTCTCCGTGCATCCCGAGGATGGCGCGGTGCGCGATGCCTATGCGCAGAAGCTGCTGGCCGCCGTGCGCGGCAACGGCGCGCGCGATGTCACCGAAGCGCCGGCGCTCGACGTCCGCGCGGTCAGCGCCCGCATCCCCACCAGCCCGGCCGACCTGATGCTGCGTCTGGCCAACCAGATCGTCGACGGCTACCTCGACCTCCGACGCCAGCTCACCAGGCAGCTCGACCACTGGCAGGCCGAACTGATCGACCCCAAGAGCCGGTTCACCAACTGGAGCGCCCTGATGGACGCCCGCCAGTCGCTGCACCACCTCGACGAGATCTGCGAGGACCAGCGCGCCGCGCTGCAGGACTGGATCGATGCCCTGGAGACCCTGCCATTGCCCGACTCGCCGACCGAGGCCCGCGAGCGCGAACTGGTGCTGGTGCGCAGCCGCGACGTGCTCGAGCACATCGAGCGCGTGGTGCACCACGTGCGCCGTCTCGAGCAGAACGCCGAGACCGCCGTGCAGATGCACTTCAGCGTCCAGAGCCACCGCACCAACGACATCATGCGGGTGCTCACCGTGCTCACGGCCGTCTTCCTGCCGCTCAACCTGATCGCCGGCATCTTCGGCATGAACTTCGAATTCGTTCCGCTGGTGCACAAGGCCGATGGCTTCTGGATCGCGATGGGCTCGATGGGCGTGACCGCCGTCGCGCTGGTGGCGGTGTTCTGGCGCAAGCGCTACCTGGCGCGCACGGCGCGCTGAACATGCGCGCCGCATGGACACGTTCGAGCTGATCAAGACCTTCCGCGACGTCGCCGAGCAGGGCAGCTTCTCGCGCGCCGCCACCCGCCTGGGGCTGGCCAGGGCCACGGTGAGCAAGTACGTGGCCGAGCTGGAGACCCGCCTGGGCGTGCGCTTGCTCAATCGCTCGACGCGTTCGGTCAGCCTGACCGATGCCGGAGCCCTGCTGCTCGAGCGCAGCGGTCCGGTCATGGAAATGCTGACGCTCACGAAGGCCGAGCTCCAGGCGCATGCGAGCCAGCCGACCGGACGGCTGCGCATCTCGGCGCCGCATGGCATGGGCCAGGGCTATCTGCCCGGACTGCTGGCCCGCTTCATGGGTCACTACCCGGAAGTCCGGCTCAGCCTGCATCTGACCAACCGCATGGTCGACATGGCCGAGGAGGCCGTCGACCTGGCCCTGCGCTTCGGTCCGGTCGCCGACGAGAACCTGATCGTACGCAAGCTCAAGCAGGTGCCGCTGGTGGTGTGCGCCTCGCCCCAGTACTGGAAGAAGCATGGCGTGCCGACGCATCCGGCCGATCTCTCCCGGCACGACGCCCTGACCTACTCGCGCCTCGGCTCGCACCCGCACTGGCGCTTCGAGATCGAGGGACAGGCCGTCGACGTGCCACTGAGGAGCCGCATGGACGCCACCGAACTGGCGCCCCTCATCCAGGTGGCGATGCAAGGGTTCGGGGTGCTCTACGTGCCATCCATGCTGGTGCAGTCGCAGATCGACCATGGGGAACTGGTGCCGGTGCTGCAGGGCCATGCACGCAGCGACATCTGGCTGTCGGCCGCCTACCTCCAGCGCCGGCACAACAGCGCCGCCTTGCGCGCGCTGCTGGATTTCCTGCAGACCAGTTTCCGCGACCGACCCGGACCGGCCTGCCGGGAATGAGAAGCGAAAAGCCGGGTGACGCTCGATGCGTCACCCGGCTTTTCATGGGAATGCGTCGACCGGACGCCGACGCCCGGTCCGTCCCTCGACCGATCAGAAGGTCGAGAAACCGTTGCCGCGATTGGCCGGAACACGGCTGTTCACGAACGACGACAACTGCAGGTTCTGATAGGGCGCATGCGCGGCGGCCACGGCGCCGGCGTGCACCGCCTGGCGGTCCTGGCCCGAAGCGCGGGCGGGCACCACGCCGGACATGGCGCTCTGGCGATAGCCATCCGCGCTGTGCGCGGCGACCCGGGCCTGCGCGTTCGTCTCCGAGCGCGAGACCACGCTGGTCGACGGGACGTTGGGCACGTAGTCGTAGACATCGGCATGCGCGCCGGCGGCGGCGATCAGGGCGAGTGCGGCGGTGGTGATGATTCGGGCGGTATTCATATCGACTCTCTATTCCTTAGGGTTTCTCAGGCTTGCTTTCAGCGCCAACCTGTGAATGGAATTTTGAGCCTGATCACCGTCGAAAAACGCCTCGCGCCGCGACCACTGTGTTCACGCCGCGCGAACAATGAGCCGGTCGAAGAAGGCCAGCGTGCGCTCCTTGGCCAGCTTCGCGGACTCGGCCTCATAGGAGCCGCGCTGGTCGCAGTTGAAGCCATGATCGGCCGCGTAGACATGCACCTCGACTTCCGGATGGGCGGCCTTGAAGGCTTCGACCGTGTCGACCGGGATCCAGTGATCGCGCTCGCCGAAGTGCGCCAGCACCGGCACCCTGGGCTGGCGGGCCGATTCCTCGGAGGTCGTCATGCCACCACCATAGTAGGGCGCGGCGGCCGCGAGTCCCGACACCATCGCCGCGGCCCGCCAGGTCAGCAGGCCACCCCAGCAGTAGCCCACGATGCCGACCTTGCCGGCGCGCGCCGCGTAGTCGACGGCAGCCTGCACGTCCTGCATCACGCCGGGCGCGGGCAGCGCCTCGACGGCTGCCTTGAGCGCGGATCCGGCCTGCATGTCGTCGCCGGTGTAGCCGAGCTCGACTCCCGGCTTCACGCGATGGAACGTGGCGGGAGCCACGGCCAGATAGCCTTCGGCCGCATAGCCGTCGGCCACCGAACGGATGTGCGAGTTGACGCCGAAGATCTCCTGCAGCACGACGATCGCGCCCTTGGGCTGGCCGGCCGGCTCGGCCACATAGGCGGGAAATCTGAAGCCGTCCTTGGCGTCGAGGTCGATGAATTGGCCCATGGTCTTTGTCTCCTGAGGATCGAGGGTTGGATGGAAATGGTGGAGGGAAAGGAAGAGGGGCGCCGGCGCTCAGGCCTGCTTGCGGAGGGCCTGCTCGACGAAGTCGAGGCGGTCCTGGCCCCAGAAGATCTCGCCGTCGATCACATAGCTCGGGGCGCCGAACACCTTGGCCTCGATGGCCTGACGGGTGTAGTCGTCGTAGCGCTCCTGCACGGCCTGGCTCTGCGCCTGCTCGGCGCGCCGCCCGTCCAGGCCGCATTCGGCGGCGATGGCTTCGAGCACCCCGGGATCGGCGATGTTGCGCTCCTGGACCCACACGGCGGCGAAGATCGCGCCGCTGAGCGCCATCGCGGCCTCGGTGCCGTCGTGAATGTCGGCGGCGATGATGAGCTTGGCCGCGTCGTCGCCGGCGACCGGGAAGAACTTCGGCTTGGGGTTGAGCGGCAGGCCCAGGTGCCGCGAGAAGCGCGCCATCTCGACCAGCCGGTAGGCCTGGCGCTGGGGCGCGCGCTTGCCCAGCGGCAGGCCGCCGGAGACCGGGAACACGGCACCGAAATCGACCGGCCGCACGCGCACCTCGGCATCGGCGCGGCGCGCCATGGCGGCGAAGCGCGCGTGGCCCAGATAGGTCCACGGGCTCTGGGGCGTGAAGTAGTAGTCGACGATGGTGCGTGTCATGCGATCGCTCCTCGAGTGATGTAATCCGGACGGGTTTTTTAACTGACGCGCAGTTTCTGTGCAGGAGGTGGGCTTTGGAGACTTCGGGACCGAAAGTGCTTCTGGTGACCGGCGCGAGCCGCGGGATCGGCGCCGCGACCGCCCTCCTGGCCGCCCGCCGCGGTTGGGCGGTGGCGGTCAACTATGCCAGCAACTCGCTGGCGGCCGACGAGGTGGTGCGCGCCATCCGCGCCGAGGGCGCGACCGCCATGGCGGTCAAGGCCGACGTCGGCGACGAGGCGCAGGTGATGGCCATGTTCGAGCGCATCGACGCCAAGCTCGGCCGGCTGACGGCACTGGTCAACAACGCCGGCGTGGTCGACCGGACCGCGCGCGTCGATGAGATGGACGTGGCCCGCCTGGAACGCATGCTGCGCATCAACGTGGTCGGCAGCTTCGTCTGCGCACGCGAGGCCGTGCGGCGCATGAGCACGGCGCATGGCGGCGCCGGTGGCTCGATCGTCAACGTGTCGAGCGTCGCGGCACGACTGGGCGCGCCCGGCCAGTATGTCGACTACGCCGCCAGCAAGGGCGCCATCGATACCTTCACGGTCGGTCTGGCCAAGGAGGTGGCCGACGAGGGCATCCGCGTGAATGCGGTGCGCCCCGGCCTCATCGACACCGAGATCCATGCCTCCGGCGGGCTGCCGCGACGCGCCTTCGACCTCGCCCCGACCGTGCCGATGAAGCGCGTCGGCCGCGCCGAGGAGATCGCATCGGCCATCGTCTGGCTGCTCTCGGACGAAGCCAGCTACACCACCGGCGCCCTGCTCGACGTGACCGGGGGCCGCTGAAGGCACGCCGGCGATGGCGACCATGGATCTCATCAAGCCGCTGATCACGCTGCTGGCGATCGTCAATCCGCTGGCCATCGTGCCGTTCTTCATCCACTACACGCAGGGCTATTCGGAGCGCCAGCGACGGCGCACGGCCTGGGTCTCGGCCTTCAGCGCCTTCGTGGTGATCGCGGTCAGCGCCCTGCTCGGCCTGCAGCTGCTGGGCTTCTTCGGCATCACCATCGCCAGCTTCCAGGTGGGCGGCGGCATGCTGCTGCTCATCAGCTCGCTCAACATGCTCAATGCCCAGCCGGCCGAGGCCAAGACCAGCAAGGAGGAGATCCGCGCCACCGAGGTGAAGGCCTCGCTCGGCGCCTCGATCGCGGTGGTGCCGCTGACCATTCCGCTGCTGACCGGCCCGGCGACGATGTCGACCGTGGTGATCTATGCCGAGAAGACGCAGCATGTCTGGCAGCTCGCCCTGCTGGTGGGCTACGGCGTGGTGATCGGGCTGGCCACCGGCGTCGCGTTCTCGCTGGCGGTGCCGATCGCGCGCGTGCTGGGCAAGACCGGCATCAACGTGATGACGCGGCTGATGGGACTGATCCTGGCCGCGCTGGCCGTCGAGGTCATGGCCGACGGCCTGGGCAAGCTGTTCCCGATCCTGGGACGCGGCGTCGGCTGAGGCAGGAGGCGCGCGGCCGCCGCTCCTAGCGCGTGGTCGCGTCGACCCAGCCGACGAGCTCGCCGATCGCGGCCTCGCTCGCCGCGGCCAGGGCCTTGACGCCACCGGCGGCATCGGCGCTCGGCGCGGCGCGACGTGCCGCGAAGACGCGCTGCGCCAGCACGCGCTCGCCCGCCGGCGTGCTCTGGACCAGGGTGGCGCGCAATCGCACCAGCCCCAGGCTGGCCGTAGGCGTCTCGAAGTAGTGGCTGAACTCCTCCAGCGACACGCGCAGCGTGTTCGGCCGCTGGCCCTGCACGCGCGCGAGCGTGGCGCTCTCGCCGGTGGTCAGCACCGTGCGGCTCGCCGCCAGGGCGTCGCGCAGACGATGCTGGACCAGCTGCACCGGCGTCACGCTCCAGCGCGCGTGGCTGTAGGGCCGAAGCTCGTTGGCATCGGCATAGCCGAGCCGATAGAGCACCTGCGTACTCTCCAGGCGCATGCTGGACTCGATGTCGGCCAGCGCGATGGCCGGTTGCGGGACCGGCGTGCTCGACGCCGGCGGGGCGACCGGGCCCGGGCCGAAGTCGTAGAGCACGGCGCGCGCCGGCCGCTCGGGCAATGCGCCGCAGCCGGCCAGCGCCAGCAGCGTGGCCAGGCCCCAGGCGCCGCACAGGGCACGGATCGGAAGGCGGGAGAGAGGGGAGCGTGGCATGGTCGTCGTCACCTTCGTGCGGCTGCGTGCTGCGGGGGATGCGTCTCAAGGCGTCGCGGCGGCCGGCGCGACGAAGCCGGGCTCGCCCGGTCCCGCCGCCGTGCCGCCGTTGCCGAACAGCAGCGACTGCGGGTTGTCGTTGATGCCGTCGGCCGCCCGACCCAGGCGGCGCACGGCTCGCGAGGTGTCGTCGGCGACGCGGTTCAGGCGCGGCAGGGTCGCGTTGTTGAACGAATCGACCGCCTGCGCCAGGCCCTGCGTGCCGGTGCCCAGCCGGTCGAGCGGCCCGTCGGCGGCGGTGATGCGGCCGACCGTGGCGTTGAGGTTGTTGGCCACGCGCGAGATGTCGCCCGCGGCGGTGCGCACCACGCCCATCGTGTCGCCGGCGCGCGTCATGAGCGGGGGCAGCGCGGCGAGCGCGGGTTGCACGCCGGTCTTCAGGGTCGAGTCCAGCTGCCGGGTGAGCTGGGCGACATTCGCCGTGGCCTGCGCGACGTTCTCCAGCGCATCGGCGATGCGCTTCTGGTTGTCGTCGCCCAGGAGCGTGTTGGCACGCCGGCTGACCTGCTCGACCTGATCGAGGATGGCCTGGCCGCGGTCCTGCAGCTGCGCCATCATCGAGGCGCGCAGCGGCAGGCGCGGCGGATTGGCTTCGTCGGGCACCAGCGCGACCTGGGACTCGCCCTTGTCGTCCAGGGCGATGAAGGCCAGGCCGGTCACGCCCTGGTAGCTCAGGGTGGCGAAGCTCGACTGCGTCAGCGGCACGCGGCGGTCGACCGTCAGGCGCACGCGCACGTTGCCGCGCACCTTGGGGTCGAAGTCGATCGACGTGACCTTGCCGACGCCGATGCCGCGGAAGCGCACCATCGCCTGCGGCTGCAGGCCGCTGACGGCATCGCGGGTGGAGAGCTCGTAGGTGTCGCGTACCGTGTCGTCGCGCGTGAGCCAGACCACCATCGCGACCAGCACGGCGAGCAGGCCGAGCACGAAGGCGCCGGCGGCGAGGGCATGGGCCTTGTTTTCCATGGCGTCGTTTCCTTAGCGGTGGGGGGTGCCGGCGGATCCCGGCGCGGCCTCGGCGGGCGCATCGTGCAACGCCTCGAGCGCGCGCCGGCCGCGCCCGCCGAGGAAGTATTCGCGGATGAACGGATGCGGATGGGCGATCACCTCGCGCGGGCGACCCGCGATGATCACGCGCCGGTCGGCCAGCACGGCGATGCGCGTGCTCAGGTCGAACAGGGTGTCGAGGTCGTGCGTGACCATCACCACGGTGAGCCCGAGCTCGCGGTGCAGTCCGCGCAGCAGGTCGCAGAAGCCGTCGGAGCTCTCGGGATCGAGACCGGCGGTGGGTTCGTCGAGCAGCAGCAGCGGCGGATCCATGATGAGCGCGCGGGCCAGCGCCACGCGCTTGATCATCCCGCCCGAGAGATCCGACGGCCGCTTGCCGGCATGCTCGGGCCCGAGCCCGACCATCTGCAGCTTGACCAGCGCGGCATCGCGGATGAGGGCCTCGGGCAGCAGGCGCAGCTCGCGCAGCGGGAAGGCGATGTTCTCGAGCACGCTGAAGGCCGAGAAGAGCGCGCCGCGCTGGAACAGCATGCCGACCTTCGCCGCCCCGCCGGCGCCGTGCTGGCCGGGCTTCTGGCCGAGCACGCGCACCTCGCCACGGGCCGGGCGCTCCAGGCCCAGGATCTGGCGCAGCAGCACCGTCTTGCCGGTGCCCGAGCCGCCGACGAGCGACAGCACCTCGCCACGACGGATGTCCAGGTCCAGGTCCTGGTGCACCACCTGCTCCTCGCCATCGGGCGACTCGAACACCGTCCACAGGTGGCGGATCTCGACCAGGTGGGGGACATCGGGCGCCGGCGTCTCGATCATCGGAATCCCGTGCCCCGGAACAGCACCGCGAACAGGGCGTCGATCAGGATCACGACCGTGATCGAGGTCACGACCGAGGAGGTGGTGCGGCGCCCCAGGCTCTCGGTGTTGGGCTGCACGCGCATGCCGAAGTGGCAGGCCACCAGCGCGATCATGATGCCGAACACCGCCGACTTCCCCAGCGCCAGCCACAGGTTGGTCATGGCGACCGCGCGCGGCAGCGCCTGCAGGAAGAACGCCGGCGAGATGCCCAGCGAGAGGTCGGCCACGATCATGCCCCCGAGCAGCGCCGACATCGAGGTCCACAGGCTGATCAGCGGCATCGCGATGGCCAGGGCGAGCACGCGCGGCATCACCAGCCGGAAGCCATGCGGGATGCCCATGACGCGCATGGCATCGAGCTCCTCGGTGACGCGCATGACGCCGATCTGCGCCGTGATCGCCGAACCCGAGCGCCCCGCCACCAGCACGGCGGCGAGCACCGGACCCAGCTCGCGCACCAGCGCCAGTCCCAGGATGTTGACGATGAAGGTCTCGGCACCGTACTGGCGCAGCTGCTGCGAGGTCAGGTAGGCCAGCACGACGCCGATCAGCAGTCCCACCAGCGCCGTGATGGGCAGGGCCGTGGCGCCGAACTGATAGAGCTGGCCCGAGAGATCGCGCCAGGGTCCGCGATGCGGCGCGCGGACCAGGGTGCCGATGTCGAGCGCGAACTGGCCGATCAGCCGCACGAAATCGCGCAGCGCGATCGCCAGCCGCGTGCCGAGGTGCGCGAACGTCTTCAAGCGCTCGGCCGTGGTCGGCGGCACCTCGACCGGCAGGCTGCAGGTGAACTGGGCGCACTGGTCGAGCACCGCCTGGTGCGGCGCCTCCAGCACCAGCCGCTTCGGCCAGGCCTGGCCCCAGTGGTTCCAGAGCAGTTGCGCGCCGATGTGGTCGAGTGGCTCGATGTCGCGCAGGTCCCAGCCCAGGTCCTCGCGCGCCGGCATGCCCTGCAGCGCGCCCGACAGCGCGGTCCAGGTCGAGCGCGAGGACAGCGCCATCGCCGTCCAGCGCCCGCTCGCCCTGACCCAGGCGATGCCATCGACGTCGCGCGCCTCGAGCCGCGGTGCGGCCGCCGTCGCCGGCGCACCGGGCGCGCTGGCAGCGGCGCGGATGTCGGGCGCGTCGTCGATCGGCGGTGCGGAAGGCATGTCGCGTGAAATCGGGTCGTAAGACGAAAACGTTCATCCTAACGCCCGAATCTTGCGATCCGCAGCGGCGTATCGATGATCCGCCGCTCTGGGCCGGATCACCGCCGGCATGGCGCGCATGGTTCGCGGCGCCTTCGGCCTTCCCCCTTCCACTAAAACCAAAGCTTTCGCCAGCGGGTAATTCCTGATGCACTGCTACGGTGCATCTTTTAAAGTCCTGCCACTCGCAAACGGGCACCTCCCGTCACGCGGGGGGTTCCGAGGAGACACTTCGTCAACCGATCCGAAGAAAAAGATCCAGACACAGGCATCCACCAAGAGATGCCCGGTTTTTTCACAAGGCGCCGCTTCAGTCGGCGCCTTTTTTTTGGCGACGACAATCCCCCGCCATGGAATGGCTGCTTCTCACCCTCGCCTCGGGCTTCGCCGGGTTCATCGACTCCATCGTGGGCGGCGGCGGCCTCATCCTGGTGCCGGTCCTGTTCAGCGTCTTTCCCGGCGCCGCACCAGCGACGCTCTTCGGCACCAACAAGAGTGCCTCGGTCTGGGGCACGGCGGCGGCCACCGTGCAATTCAGCCGCAAGGTGGAGATGCGCTGGCACGCACTGGGCGTGGCCGCGCTGCTGGCCTTCGCCGGCTCGCTCGCCGGCGCCTGGACGGTGACGCGGATACCCGGCGATTTCCTGCGCCGGCTGCTGCCCTTCATCCTGATCGCCCTGCTCGCCTACACCCTCGCGCGCAAGGACATGGGTCGGCATCACACGCCGCGCTTCTCGGGCCGCGGGGAGATCGCGGCGACCGGCGCCATCGGCCTCGCGCTGGGCTTCTACGACGGTTTCTTCGGCCCCGGCACCGGCAGCTTCTTCGTCTTCCTGTTCGTGCGCTGGCTGGGCTACGACTTCCTCAACGCCTCGGCCTCGGCCAAGCTGCTCAACACCATGACCAACCTGGGGGCGCTGGTGCTGTTCGCCGCCAAGGGCCACGTGTGGTGGCATTTCGGCATCGCGATGGCGGTGGCGAATGTCGCGGGCAGCCTGCTCGGCGCGCGCGTGGCGCTGCGCCATGGCGCGGGCTTCGTGCGCACGGTGTTCATCTTCGTGGTGAGCGCGCTGATCCTGAAGACCGGCTACGACGCGTTCCTGCGCTGAAGGCCGGCACGACGCCCCGACGGCGTCAGGGCGCCGCTGGCGGCGTGACCGCCACGGCCGAGCCCGACGCCGGTCCGGCGATCTCGCTGGCCACGCGCGGCTTGCCGATGGGCGCGGTCGCCTTGCCGACGCGGATGGCGGCCATGTCGGCCTCGCTCGGGTATTGGTCGAGCAGCCAGTAGTCCATGACGCGACGCGCGATCGGGGCGGCGGCACCAGCGCCCCAGCCGGCGTTCTCGACGATCACGGCCAGCGCGATCTTCGGCGCGTTGGCCGGCGCGAAGCCCATGAACAGGGCGTGGTCGCGCTGGTGCTCGTCGAGCGCGCGGGCGTTGTAGCGGGTGTTCTGCGCCTGCGTCACGGCCTGCGCGGTGCCGGTCTTGCCGGCGGCGACATAGCCCGCGCCCGCGAACACGCCACGCGCGGTGCCGGCGGCCACCACGCTCATCAGACCCTCGCGCACCACGGCCACGTTGGCCGGCGAATAGCCCAGGCTTTCGGCCGGCGGCTGCACCACCGACTTCACCTGTCCGCTGACGGTGTCGCGGATCGACAGCGCCACGTGCGGTCGGTGACGCATGCCGACATCGGCGACGATCGAGGTCGCATGGGCGAGCTGCAGCATCGTGAAGGTGTTGTAGCCCTGTCCGATGCCCAGCGAGATGGTCTCGCCCGCGTACCATTTCTTCTGCTCGGGGCGCCGGTAGGCATTGCGCTTCCACTCGGTGCTCGGCAGCACGCCGCGCACCTCGCCGCCCAGGTCGATGCCCGTGATCTGCCCGAAGCCCAGCGGCTTCATGAAGTCGTGGATCTTGTCGACGCCCATCTCGTTGGCCAGCGAGTAGTAGTAGATGTTGCTCGACAGCTGGATCGAGCGGCGCATGTCGACGCCGCCGATGTTGCCCTCGGGACTGCCGAAGCGGTGGCCGCCGAAGTTGAAGTAACCGGGATCGTTGACCACCACGTTCGGACCGCGCGTCCGGGTCTCCAGCGCGCCGAGCGCCATGAAGGGCTTGTAGGTCGAGCCCGGCGGATAGGTGCCGCGCAGCGCCCGGTTCAGCAGCGGCTTGTCCGGCGAGTCGTTGAGCTCCTTCCAGCTCTCCGAGTCGATGCCCTCGACGAACAGGTTGGGATCGAAGGTCGGCTTGCTGACGAAGGCCAGCACCTCGCCGGTGCGCGGATCGATCGCCACCAGGGCGCCGCGCCGGTTGCCGAACATGTCCTCGATCAGCTTCTGCAGCTTGATGTCGATCGACAGCATCACGGTGTCGCCGGGCGTGGCCGGATGGCTGGCCAGGCGGCGCACGGCCCGACCGCCGGCGGAGGTCTCCATCTGCTCGACGCCGGTCTGGCCGTGCAGCGTGCGCTCGTAGCTCTGCTCGATGCCGAGCTTGCCGATGTGGTCGGTGCCCTTGTAGTTGGCGATGTCCTCGTCCTCCCACTCCTCCATCGCCGCCTTCTCGCGCTGGCTGATGCGGCCGATGTAGCCCAGCACGTGGCTGGCGGTCTCGCCCAGCGGATAGTTGCGGAACAGCCGGGCCTTGATCTCGATGCCGGGAAAGCGATAGCGCTGGGCGGCGAAGCGGGCCACCTCCTCGTCGCTCAGCCGGGTGCGGATGGGCACCGAGTCGAAGCTGCGCGAATCCTCGCGCAGGCGCTTGAAGCGACGCCGGTCGCGCGGCGTGACATCGACCACGCCCGACAGGGCATCGATCGCCGCATCCACGTCGCCCGCCTTCGATGGCGTGATCTCCAGCGTGTAGGCCGAGTAGTTGGTGGCCAGCACGACGCCGTTGCGGTCGAGGATCAGACCGCGGTTGGGCACCACCGGCACGATCGCCGTGCGATTGCTCTCCGCCTGCTCGGCCAGGTCGGCATGGCGCACCACCTGCAGGTAGACCAGCCGCGAGCACAGCAGGCCGAAGGCGCACAGCACCACCAGTCCGATCACGACCACGCGCCGCTTGAAGCGGGACAGGTCGGCGGCGACGTTGCGCAGTTCGGTCGACATCCTCGGTTCCTCCAGGGCTCGGTGTCAGAGGGGACGGTTGGCGTCGGGGTCGGGAGTGCGCCGTTGCGGCGCCAGCAGCAGCACGCTGGCCAGCGGCCAGAGCGCGGCCTCGAGCGCCGGTGCCACCAGCATTGTCCAGCCGGGGAGGATGCCCCCACCGACCATGCGGATGGCCAGTTCGATGACATGCGAGAGCAGGAAGAGCGGCAGCACCTGGGGCGCCTGCAGCAGGACCGAGTACCAGGTCAGCCGGCGATGCATCATGATCGCCAGGAAGCTCAGGGTGGTGTAGGAGAGCGCATGCTGGCCCAGCAGCGCCGACTGGTGGACATCCATGCACAGGCCGAAGAAGAAGGCCGCGCCCATGCCGACGCGCATGGGCTGGTGCACGCTCCAGAACACGATCACCAGGGCCAGGACGTCGGGCATCCAGGCCGCCCGGCCCAGCGGCAGCATGGCCAGCAGCAGCGCCATGACCAGGCTGGCCCACATGAAGATGGGACTGACGGGCAGCAGGAGCTGCTGCTGGCCGGGACGCATGATCATGGCGTGGCGCGCCGCTCGGGCGTCCTGGGGCGCGCGGCCGGCGCGCTCGGCGCGGGTACCGCGGGGGTGGGAGAAGCCACCGGGTTGGCCGGCCGGGTGGCGCGTGCCGGCGGCGTGCGCTTCGCGACGGCGGCGGCGGGAGCCACGGCGGCAGTGGTGGCGGACGGGGCGGGTGCTCCAGGCACCACAGTCGCCGCAGCCTTGGGGGTCGTTGCGGCGGACGCGGCGGCGGCGGCCGAGGCGGACGCGGCGGCCGGGTGGGCCGCCGCCGATCCCTGGCCACCCACTGGCGTCAGCACCAGCACATAGCGCGCCGCGTTCACGTCGCCCAGCGGCTGGCAGTAGATGCGGGCGAAGCCGGAATCGGCGCGCCGCTCGATGCGCTCGATGCGCGCCACCGGCAGACCGGCCGGATAGACGCCATCGACGCCGCTGGTGGCGAGCAGATCGCCTTCCTGGACATCCGAGTTCGCCGCCATGAAGCGCAGTTCGAGCCCGCCGCCGTGCGCATTGGCATCGCCGAAGGCCACGCTGCGCGCGCCGGTGCGCATGTTCTGCACCGGGATTGCCTGGTCGCGGTCGATCACGAGGGTGACTTCGCTGGTGAAGGGCTGCACCAGCGTCACCTGGCCGACCACGCCGCTCGGATCGATCACCGGCGAACCGGCGACCACGCCCTGGGCGACGCCCTGGTCGATGACGACCTTGCGGGTATAGGGATCGGCCGAGTCGTACAGCACCTCGGCCGCGCGGCCGGGCGTCGAGGTGGTCTGGCGCAGTTCCAGCAGGGCGCGCAGCCGTGCGTTCTCGCTGGCCAGCACGTCGGCCTGGCCGGCGCGCTCGGACTGCAGGGCCAGCGCGCGGCGCGCCTCGGCTTCCTTGCGTTGCGCCAGCTGCAGCTCCTCGAGATAGCGCCCGCCCTCGGCCACCGCCTGCACCGGCTTGAGCGCCAGCCACTGCACCGGATAGAGCACCGTGCCGATCGCCAGCCGGATCGGCCGCACGACGTTGAAGCGTGCATCCGCCACCATCAGGAACAGCGCCAGCGCGCTGAAGAAGATCAGCTTGCTGAGCGCCGAGGGCCCCTGGTTGAACAGCGGTGGCGTGGAGCGATCGAGCGTGCCCAGCGACATGGATGAAGGCCCGTCAGGAACGAGGAACGAGCGACGCGGGGAGATTCAGTCCCACCGGCCATGGGCGGGCGGAGGCGACATGCCTCGCGTCGCAGCCGGGAGGCGGTCCCTCATTCACTCGTGAAGATGCTGCCCAGTCGGTCCATGCGCTCGAGCGCCATGCCGCAGCCGCGCACCACGCAGGTCAGCGGCTCCTCGGCCACCAGCACCGGCAGGCCGGTCTCCTCGGCCAGCAGGCGGTCGAGATCGCGCAGCAGCGCGCCGCCGCCGGTGAGCATCATGCCGCGATCGGCGATGTCCGCACCGAGCTCGGGCGGCGTCTGTTCGAGCGCGTTCTTCACCGCCGAGACGATGTTGTTGAGCGGGTCGGTCAGGGCTTCGAGCACCTCGTTGCTGCTGATGGTGAAGCTGCGCGGCACGCCTTCGCTCAGGTTGCGGCCCTTGACTTCCATCTCCTTGACCTCGGAGCCCGGGAAGGCCGAGCCGATGGTCTTCTTGATGACCTCGGCCGTCGGCTCGCCGATGAGCATGCCGTAGTTGCGGCGGATGTAGTTGATGATGGCTTCGTCGAAGCGGTCGCCGCCCACCCGCACGCTGCCCTTGTAGACCATGCCGCCGAGCGAGATCACGCCGACCTCGGTGGTGCCGCCGCCGATGTCCACCACCATCGAGCCGCTCGCCTCGCTCACCGGCAGGCCCGCGCCGATGGCCGCCGCCATGGGCTCCTCGATCAGGTAGACCGCCGTCGCGCCGGCGGCCTCGGCCGCATCCTTGATGGCGCGGCGCTCGACCTGGGTCGAACCGCAGGGCACGCAGATGATGATGCGCGGGCTCGGTGCGAGCAGCGAGCGCGGATGCACCATGCGGATGAACTGCTTGATCATCTGCTCGGTGATCACGAAGTCGGCGATCACTCCATCCTTCATGGGGCGGATGGCCTCGATGTTCCCCGGCACCTTGCCGAGCATCGCCTTGGCTTCCCGGCCGACGGCCTGGATCACCTTCTTGCCGTGCGGACCGCCTTCATGACGGATCGCGACGACGGACGGCTCGTCCAGAACGATGCCCTTGTTGCGGGCGAATATCAGGGTGTTGGCGGTGCCGAGATCGATCGCGAGGTCGGTCGAAAAGTACCGACGGAAAGCTCCGAACATGTGGGATTCCTCTGGGGCAAGGCACGCGCTTCGGCATGGCGCCGCCCTCTAATCTGGGTCGTCTGACGGGGTGGATGGGTCGTTTCTGCGGCAAAAACCGGCGCGTTCACCGGCGCGTTCGCGGGGGGTGCGGCAAAGGCGGGATAATACCTGAATCCCCCTGGCGCCCCTGTGCTCCGCCCTCTGAGAACCCGGCCCGGGCGCCTCGCCGGGACCCGGCCGCGGCATGCCGGCCAGCCGGCCTCGAGGTCGTTCCCCAGCTTTTTCCAGACCCTTCCTTCCGCTCCTTTTCCATGCCGCTCCAATCCTCCGATATCACCCGCATCGCCGCGCTCGCGCGACTGCGGCTGGCACCCGACGAAAGCACCCGGATGCTCGGCCAGCTCAACGGATTCTTCGACCTGGTCGAGACGATGCGCGCCGTCGACACCGCCGGTGTCGAGCCCCTGGCGCACCCGGTGGCCGCCATCGGCGACATCGCCCTGCGCCTGCGCGACGACGTCGCGAGCGAGCCCGATGCCCGCGACGCCAACCAGCGCAGCGCCCCGGCCGTCGAGCGCGGCCTGTTCCTGGTGCCGAAGGTGATCGAATGAGCGACCTCCAGAAAACGTCCGAACTGCATTCGATGGGCGTGGCCAGACTGGCCGCGGCGCTGGCCGCGCGCGAGGTCTCGGCGGTCGAGGCGGCCCGGCATTTCCTCGCTCGCATCCATGCCGGCGAGGCGCTGGGCGCGTTCGTGGCGGTCGACGACGAGGCCACGCTGGCGCAGGCGCGTGCCGCCGACGCGCGCATCGCCGCCGGCGACGCCCCGGCGCTCGCGGGCGTGCCCATCGCGCACAAGGACATCTTCGTCACGACCGACTTCCCCACCACCGCCGGCTCGCGCATGCTCGCGGGCTATCGCTCGCCGTTCGACGCCACCGTGGTACGCCGCCTGGCCGAGGCCGGGACCGTGACGCTGGGCAAGCTCAGCTGCGACGAATTCGCCATGGGCTCGGCCAACGAGAACGTGGCGGTGCCGGCCGCCGGCCAGGACCGCGCCGTGCCGGTGCGCAATCCCTGGGACCGCGACCGCATCCCCGGCGGCTCCTCGGGCGGCAGCGCCGCCGCCGTGGCCGCGCGCCTCGCGCCGGCGGCGACCGGCACCGACACCGGCGGCTCGATCCGTCAGCCGGCGTCGTTCTGCGGCATCACCGGCATCAAGCCGACCTACGGGCGCGCCTCGCGCTACGGCATGGTCGCCTTCGCGTCGAGCCTCGACCAGGCTGGCCCGATGGCTCGCTCGGCCGAGGACTGCGCGCTGCTCCTGTCGGCGATGTGCGGACCCGACCCGGACCGCGACTCGACCTCGCTCGACCGCCCGGCCGAGGACTTCTCGCGCACGCTCGGCGACTCGCTCGACGGCCTGCGCATCGGCGTGCCGGCCGAATTCCTCGGCGACGGTGTCGCTCCCGGCGTGCGCGCCGCCGTCGACGCCGCGCTGGCCGAGTACGAGCGCCTGGGCGCGAAGCGCGTGGCCGTCACGCTGCCGCGCACCGAGCTGTCCATCCCGGTCTACTACATCCTGGCCGCGGCCGAGGCGTCGAGCAACCTGAGCCGCTTCGACGGCGTCAAGTTCGGCCACCGCGCCGCGCAGTACAAGGACCTGGCCGACATGTACGCCCGCACGCGCGAGGAGGGCTTCGGCGACGAGGTCAAGCGCCGCATCATGATCGGCACCTACGTGCTGTCCCATGGCTACTACGACGCCTACTACCTGCAGGCGCAGAAGGTGCGGCGCCTGATCGCCGACGACTTCCAGCAGGCCTTCGCGCAGTGCGACGTGATCGCCGGCCCGGTGGCGCCGACGGTCGCCTGGAAGCTGGGCGAACATGGCGACGACCCCGTGGCCGACTACCTGGCCGACATCTTCACCCTGCCCGCCTCGCTCGCCGGCCTGCCCGGCCTGAGCGTCCCGGTGGGCACGGGCGAGCACGGTATGCCCGTGGGCCTGCAGCTCATCGGCAACTATTTCGGCGAGGCGAGGCTGCTGAACGCGGCACACCGCTTCCAGCAGGCGACCGACTGGCACACCCGCGCGCCGCAAGGCATCTGAGCTCCGAGAACCCATGACCGATTCCGCCAACACCTTTGAAGCGCAGCAGCAGGGGCGCCCGACCGGCCCGCTGGTGCGCGGCTATGAAGTCGTCATCGGCTTCGAGACCCACGCCCAGCTCTCCACCGCCAGCAAGATCTTCAGCCGCGCCTCCACCGCGTTCGGCGCCGAGCCCAACACCCAGGCCTGCGCCGTCGACATGGCGCTGCCGGGCACGCTGCCGGTGATGAACCGGGGCGCGGTCGAGCGCGCGATCCGGCTCGGGCTCGCGCTGGGCTCGACCATCGCGCCGCGCAGCGTCTTCGCGCGCAAGAACTACTTCTATCCCGACCTGCCCAAGGGCTACCAGATCAGCCAGTTCGAGATCCCGGTCGTGCAGGGCGGCTCGGTGAGCTTCCTCGTCGGCGAGGAGCCGCGCACCGTGCGCCTGGTGCGCGCGCATCTGGAGGAGGACGCCGGCAAGTCGCTGCACGAGGATTTCGTCGGCCAGTCGGGCATCGACCTGAACCGCGCCGGCACCCCGCTGCTGGAGATCGTGACCGAGCCCGACATGCGCTCCACCGCCGAGGCCGTGGCCTACGCGCGCGAACTGCACAAGCTGGTGACCTGGATCGGCATCTGCGACGGCAACATGCAGGAGGGCTCGTTCCGCTGCGACGCCAACGTGTCGGTGCGCCGGCCCGGCGAGAAGCTCGGCACGCGCCGCGAGATCAAGAACCTCAACAGCTTCAGGTTCATGCAGCAGGCGATCGACTACGAGATCCGCTGGCAGATCGAGGAGCTCGAGGACGGCCGCGCGATCCAGCAGGCCACCGTGCTGTTCGACCCCGACACCGGCGAGACGCGCGCCATGCGCACCAAGGAGGACGCGGCCGACTACCGCTACTTCCCCGATCCGGACCTGCCGCCGCTGGTGATCGCATCCGACTGGATCGAACGCGTGCGCGGCGAGATGCCCGAACTCCCGCGCGCGATGGCCGAGCGCTATGTGCAGTCGCATGGCCTGTCGACCTACGACGCGACGCAGCTGACGCAGAGCGTCGCGCTGGCGCGCTATTTCGATGCCGCCGTCGATGCCGGCGCGGCCCCCAAGCCGGCGAGCAACTGGATCACCGGCGAGATCGCCCGGCGCCTGAACGCGCAGGACATCGGCATCGAACAGGCGCCCGTGAGCGCCGCCCAGCTGGCCAGGCTGATCGGCCGCATCGCCGACGGCACCATCTCCAACAATGCCGCGCGCCAACTGTTCGACGAGCTGTGGAAGCAGGGCGGTCAAGCCGCACCGGATGCGGTCGATGCGCTGATCGAACGTCTGGGCCTCAAGCAGATGAGCGACAGCGGCGCCCTGGAGGCGATCGTCGACGAGGTGCTGGCGAAGAACGAGAAGAACATCGCCGAGTACCGCTCCGGCAAGGACAAGGCCTTCAATGCGCTGGTCGGGCAGGTGATGAAGGCCAGCCAGGGCAAGGCCAATCCGGCCCAGGTCAACGCCTTGCTGAAGACGCGGCTGGACGGCTGACGGGCCGCACGGCCGACATTCGGCCCCGGGCCGGGGCCACCGGCGGCCGGCTAGCGAGAGGCCGGTGCGCCGGCGCCCGCCGTCGTCGGCCAGAACTGTCGCAGCCGCTCGCGTTCCTCGTCGAAGCGCGCGTTGACGCGCCGCTTCTCCTCCTCCCGCGCGGCCAGGAATTCGGTCTGCACCTGCATGCTGGAACCGTTGTCCTCCAGTTTGCGGCGCAACGCGGGCGGCGCCCGGTTGACATCGCGCCGGTAGAACTCCAGTTCGTCGTCGAGCGCCTTGCGCTCGACATCGAGTTCGGCCATGCGTTTGCGCGTCATGTCGATCACCGCGTCGACCTGGGCGATGGACTGGCCGCGCTCGCGGTCGTGGGAGGTGGCGTTGGGATAGCGCGCGAGCAGCGCGCGATCACGGCGGCGCTCCTCCATCACGCGCGAGGCCTTCAGCGTCGCCTGGCGCGCGCGCTCGTCGCGCTCGGCCTGCTCGTGCGAGGTGTAGCTGGGCTCCACGGTGCGGCGCACGGTTCCGCTGGGGCCGAGTTCGCGCTGCTGGCGGTCGGCGCAATCCGCGATGGGACGGTCGGCGGTGAGGGTGCGGCCACGGGCGTCGGTGCAGGTGAAGATGCCCGCCTCGTTGGCGACCTGCGACCTGGTGGATTGGGCCGCCGTGGTGCAGGCCCATGAAGTGGCCAGGCCGGCGGCGACGATCACGGACCAGTGGTTTCTTCGCAGCGGCATCCGGACTTCCCTCTCGACAATTAGGCTTCAGGTGGCGCCATACCTCGTGCGGTAGGCCATGACCTCGTCGCGATGCACCGCCAGGGCGGCATCCTCGCTCTGGCCGAGATATTGCAACAAATCGTCAAGATTGGCGATGGATGTGACTTCAAGACCCAGCGCGTTCTGGACGTATTGGACCGCGCTGTGGGGCACGTCGGCACCGTTCTCGGTCGCCTTCTCCTGCCGGTCGAGCGCGATCGCCACAGCATGGGGCGTGGCGCCGGCCGCGCGGATGGCCGCGATCGACTCGCGCACGGCGGTGCCGGCGGACATCACGTCGTCGATGATCAGCACGCGCCCGCGCAACGGCGCGCCGACCAGCGTGCCACCTTCGCCATGGTCCTTGGCTTCCTTGCGGTTGTAGGCGAACGGCACGTTGCGCCCGCGCCGCGCGAGCTCGGCCGCGACGGTCGCGCCCAACGGAATGCCCTTGTACGCGGGGCCGAAGATCATGTCGAACTCGATGCCGCCGTCGAGCAGGAGGTCTGCATAGAATTCCGCCAGCCGCATCATGCGCAGGCCATCGTCGAACAGGCCGGCGTTGAAGAAATAGGGACTGGTGCGACCGGCCTTGGTCTGGAACCGACCGAAGCGCAGCACGCCGGCATCGATCGCGAAGCGCACGAAATCCTGCGCGCGCTCACGGTGCCTGCCACTCGCGGCCGATCCATCCGCCCCGCTCCCCGCTTCCCCCGTCACTTCAGCCATCGGAAATTCCTCGTGTTCAAACTGACCAGTCTCAACCTCAACGGCCTGCGCTCGGCCGCCACCAAGGGCGTCGCGGACTGGGTCGCCGAATCGGCGCCGGATTGTATTTGCATGCAGGAGACGCGCGTCCAGGCGAGCGACATCGAGGGCCGCTTCGAACGCATGGCCGACCTGCAGGGTTATTTCCACTTCGCCGAGAAGAAGGGCTACTCCGGCACCGCCATCTACACGAAGCATGCGCCCAGCGCCGTCGTCGTCGGCTGGGGCGATGCCGAATTCGACGCCGAGGGCCGCTATCTCGAACTGCGCTTCGACACCCCGGCGCGCAAGCTGTCGATCATCAGCTGCTACTTCCCGAGCGGCTCGTCCGGCGAGGAGCGCCAGGCCGCCAAGTTCCGCTTCCTGAAGGGCTTCTTCCCGCATCTGCGGGCCCTGAAGCGCGAGCGCGAGTTCGTGCTGTGCGGCGACATCAACATCGCCCACCAGGAGATCGACCTGATGAACTGGAAGGGCAACCGCAAGAACAGCGGCTTCCTGCCCGAGGAGCGGGCCTGGATGACCCACCTGCTCGATGCCGGCGCCGAGGGCGCGGGCCTGGTCGACGTCTACCGCCTGCTCAAGCCCGAGACCACCGGCGAGGCCTACACCTGGTGGAGCAACCGCGGGCAGGCCTATGCGAAGAACGTGGGCTGGCGCTTGGACTACCACCTGGCGACCCCGGCGATCGCCGCCCTGGCGCGCAGCGAGCACATCTACAAGACGGTGAAGTTCTCGGATCACGCGCCGATCACGGTGGACTACGACTTCACGCTCTGATCGCGCAGGGCATCGCGCCGGAGCGCCATCGACGCGTTGGCCGGCTCCCTGGCCGTGCCTTCAGAGGATGCCGGCGATCAGCTTCATCTTCAGTGCCTGTGCATCGGAGACATACCAGTCGGACTGGCCGATCCGCTTCATCAGCTCGTCCAGCGTGACGTCCGATCCTGCGACCAGGCACTCGAAGGCCGTGCGCTCCATCTGCAGGGCGCTCTCGATCTCCGCCAGTGTGTCCTTCACCAGGGCCTCCATGCCGCGCATGGCGCCCTTGAGTTCCAGGGTCTTGTTCAGGCGGCGCTCGTGGATGAGCAGCATGCAGTCCCGGGTCAGGAAGCGCTTCGTCGACGGAAAGCCCGACATGATGGACACGCCGGCCGAGTAGACGACGGCCTTGCCCAGGAACACGAGGTCGAGCCCGAGACGCTCGCGCGCCAGGATGACGTCGGTCGCGATGCGGCGGCCGATCTCGGCGTCGCCGCCGGTGGTGGTCAGTTCGAGCAGGACCGGACCGGCGGAGTCGATGGCGGCGGCCATCTGCTCCATGAAGCGATCGAGCATGGCGTCGTCGACCTTGCCATGGAGCCGGATGGTCGGATGCTTGAGGAGTTCGTCGGGGATCATGGCGATGCGTTCGGATGGAGGACGTCGAGCCTGGCGGTCAGCGGGGGCCGGCGGCGGCGCGGTACAGGCCGTCGACCTTGGGCACGTTGGCCTCCAGGATGCGGATGCGGTCGCTGCCGCTCGGGTGGGTCGACAGGAAGCCGATGCCGCCCTGGTTCTTCGAGGCGGTGGCCATCTTGCGCCACAGCGACACCGACGCGCGCGGGTCGTAGCCGGCGCGCGCGGCGAGCTCCAGGCCGACCAGGTCGGCATCGGTCTCGTCGCTGCGGCTGAACTTGAGGGTGATGAGTTCCGTGCCTGCGCGGGCGGCCAGATCGCCGACCTGGCCCAGACCCAGGATCTGCGCGCCGAGCGACAGCGCCGCACCGGTGCCGGCGTTCTTGGCCACACGCGCGCGGGCATGCTCGCGCAGGGCGTGCGCCATCTCGTGGCCCATCACCATCGCGACCTCGTCGTCGCTCAGCTTGAGCTGCTCCAGGATGCCGCTGTAGAAGGCGATCTTGCCGCCGGGCAGGCAGAAGGCGTTGATCTGCGGGCTCTGGATCAGGTTGACCTCCCACTTCCATTGCGCCGCGCGGGAATTCCATTGCGCCGCGAACGGGATCAGACGGGCCGCGATGCCACGCAGGCGCTGCACCTGGGGGTGGTTGTCCGGCAGCAGCAGGCCCTTGCCCTGGGCCTCGGCCGTCAACTGCGTGTATTGCGTGGCGCCGGCCTGCTCGATGTCGTCGGCCGGCACGATGTTGCGTGCCACCGAGGACCGGCCCACGCTGACCTGGGCCAGCGCCGGCGCGGCCGCCAGGGTCGACATCGCGCCCCCCGCGGCCAGCAGCAGGAAGGAACGGCGGCCTTGCCAGGGCCCGGATCGAAGCGCGCAGATGGAACACATGCGGGAATAATAAGCAGTGGATACGGGACGCGGCGGTCCGGCGCATCCACCGTCTTCGTGCGGGAATGGACGCCGTCGCGGGCATCGTCCGATGCCGTCCGGGGCGTTCCGGCATTACGCTCGCCGGGCACTCCGGATTCCCGCTACGCCGCCTTCCGGTGCCGCCCTCCTTCCGCCACGCCTCCCGCCACGCCCGCCCATGCCCTCCACCCCCCAGGTCGCCGCCGCCTCCACCGCGCCCGCCGATCCCGCCGCCCCGGTCTCCTGGCGCGAGGCGCTGCGCGTCTACCGCGAACCCGCCACCCTGCGCATGCTGGCACTGGGCTTCTCGGCCGGGCTGCCGCTGCTGCTGGTGCTGGGCACCCTGAGCTTCCGGCTGCGCGAGGCCGGCATCGACCGCACCACCATCGGCTACCTGAGCTGGGTCGGCCTGGCCTATGGCTTCAAGTGGGTCTGGGCGCCGCTGGTCGACCGGTTGCCGGTGCCGCCCCTGACCACGCTGCTGGGCCAGCGCCGCGGCTGGCTGCTGCTGTCGCAGGGGCTGGTGGTGGCGGGCCTGGTCGGCATGGCGCTGACCGACCCGGGCGCGGGCGCCGGCCTGGGACCGATCGTGCTCTTCGCGGTGCTGGTGGCCTTCGGTTCGGCGACGCAGGACATCGCGCTGGATGCCTTTC
>Ga0308165_1002030_pt1 | contig 25806 bp, 33 predicted proteins | sample PhyWR2_FD_201032 | JGI IMG/M metagenome (GOLD analysis project Ga0308165, IMG submission 201032) | Phyllosphere microbial communities from UC Gill Tract Community Farm, Albany, California, United States - DLSLW.R2 | ecosystem: Host-associated > Plants > Phyllosphere > Unclassified | place: USA... | reverse complement strand
AAACGAAAGGGGCGGAAGCTTATTAGCGTCCCCGTTCCTGTTCGAAGGAACAAGCGGGACGTTTTAAACATCCAAACGCTCTATAAGGCTGTTACCTCTCGGCGAGAGCGCGCGCTATCTGAGCGAATTCACCGAACGCGTGTACATGGAGGAGAGATGAAAGTAAGGCAAAGTTGTTTATTTACCCCGTTCTGCGGGCGATGCTCTCTCTTTTCAATCTAAACTTCCTTATGTCTAACCAAAACGCAGTTCAAAATGAAACTTCCTCCCCTTTCCTTGCATTTGTTCGTCGCTGACTATTCTCGACGAACCACAAAGATATTGGAACGCTATACTTCCTTTTTGGAGCTTTTTCCGGCGTTGTCGGAACTGCCCTTAGTGTTCTAATTCGTCTGGAGCTTTCAACTCCTGCAAACGGTTTCCTCCTGGGTAACCATCAGCTATTCAACGTACTTGTGACTGCACACGCGTTTATCATGATCTTTTTCATGGTAATGCCCGTCATGATCGGCGGTTTCGGAAACTGATTTGTACCGATTCTTATCGGTGCTCCTGATATGGCGTTTCCTCGCCTTAACAATCTCAGCTTCTGACTCCTGCCGCCCGCGCTTGCACTTCTACTTCTTTCTTCTTTCGTAGAGGTCGGTGTTGGTACTGGATGAACTGTTTACCCGCCGCTTAGTGGAATCGAAGCGCACTCTGGTCCTGCTGTGGATTTTGGTATCTTCGCACTTCACCTATCCGGTATGTCCTCCATCCTAGGGGCGATTAACTTCATCGTCACTATTTTTAATATGCGCGCGCTTGGTATGTCCCTTCATACGATGCCTCTTTTCGTTTGAAGTGTGCTCATTACTGCGTTCTTACTTCTATTATCTCTACCGGTACTTGCTGGAGCGATTACTATGCTACTTATGGATCGTAACTTCAAGACAGCGTTCTTTAATCCTGCGATGGGAGGAGACCCTGTGCTTTACCAGCACCTTTTCTGATTCTTCGGACACCCCGAGGTTTATATCCTTATTCTTCCTGGTTTTGGAATTATCAGTCACGTTGTAGAAACTTTCTCTCGTAAGCCGGTATTTGGAACTCTGGGTATGATTTACGCGATGCTTTCTATCGGGCTGCTCGGATTCTTAGTTTGAGCGCACCACATGTTTGTTGTCGGGTTGGACGTCGATACCCGCGCGTACTTTACCGCAGCGACCATGATTATTGCTGTCCCTACTGGTATCAAGATCTTTAGTTGACTCGCAACTATGTGAGGCGGCTCTCTTGATCTTCGTACCCCAATGTTATTCGCCGTTGGTTTCATCTTCCTGTTCACGGTTGGTGGGGTTACTGGTGTTGTTCTTGCAAATGCTGGACTTGACGTTGCTTTCCACGATACCTACTACGTTGTCGCCCACTTCCACTACGTACTTTCTATGGGGGCTGTTTTTGCCATCTTCTCTGGGTTCTACTACTGAATCGAAAAGATGGTTGGAATTGCTTACGATGAAACTCTAGGTAAGATTCATTTCTGAACCTTCTTCATTGGCGTTAACCTAACTTTCTTCCCTATGCACTTCCTTGGCCTATCCGGAATGCCTCGCCGTATTTCTGATTACCCTGACGCGTTTTCTGGCTGAAACTATATTGCTTCCTTGGGGTCTATGATCTCTGTAGTTGCTTCCTTGTTCTTCTTCTACGTTGTTCTAAACATGTTTACTGTCCAACTTCGTACCACGAAACGTAACCCTTGACGCGCTTATAGCGGAAAGGCTACTACTTCTAGTACACTTCTTGCAGTCGCGCTCCTAGATGCACCGACCGCGTGACAGATGAACTTCCAGACTCCTGCGACGGAGATTATGGAAAAAATCGTGGATCTACACCACGATCTTATGTTCTTTATTGTTGTCATTGTTGTTTTCGTTTCCTGAATGCTTAGTCGAATCCTTTTCTTCTATCAACAGGAAAACACGGCTACTCCGCGCGTTGCTTTTGCGCACCATACGCTGCTAGAAAAGGTTTGAACCTATATCCCTGCAGGGATTCTGGTTCTAATCGCGGCCCCCTCTTTCTCGTTGCTGTACTCCATTGATGCTCTGTCTGAGCCTAAAATTACCATTAAGGTTATTGGCCGCCAATGATACTGAACCTACGAGACGACGGATCTAATTAGCTCCAAAGACATTAACTTTGACAGCTACATGCTGCTTGAAGCGGATCTACCCAAAGGGGCCCTGCGCCTTCTGGAAGTAGACAACCGTCTTGTCTTACCTGTCCGCACTAACATCCGCCTAATTATTACAGCAGCAGATGTTTTACACAGCTGAGCTGTGCCGTCTCTTGGCGTTAAAATGGACGGTTGCCCTGGGCGACTTAACCAAGTAAGCCTGTACCTAAATCGTACGGGAACCTTCTATGGGCAATGTAGCGAGCTTTGTGGTATCAACCATAGCTTTATGCCTATTGTCGTCGACGCAGTTACTGTTGATCAGTATCGCCGTTGAATTAACAAGCAGGACTAAGTGTCGTTTATTAATTCTTAGTCTTTAACTGTACACCGAACTTGGTGGCAAATTACCCCCTACTAAACAGCAAGCACAGCGCGCGTATTATTTACCTATACTGTATACGCTGCACTATAGACTTTAAGGTCACTGCGGCTACGTGCCCGGGGAAGCTCTGCGTCGGGATGTAACCTGATGTACCTGCGCGCCCGTATGCCTCAAGTTGATAAAGCAACCTTCTTTCCTATCGTTTTCTGAACCTTTACCTTGTACATCGCGGGATTTCTTCTACTAAACACTACCTCTATGTTTACCTTCCTATCCAGCCTTAAACTTAATAGTAAGCACGCTAGCGTTAAATACGGAACTGCTCTAGTTTCTGGGCGCCTAGTCTCGAACCTCCTGTTCTTTCCTCTTATTTCTCTTTAATTTTTAAATCCGAGAAGAGTTCCTTTCCCCAGAATTCTATAGGTATTCATATAGCCTACTTCACTATAGCAAGATGCTAGTTAAAACTAAACTAAACACGCCCCTTACGAACTTCGCCTACGAGTTAAGCAGCCAACAAAATCTTGAGCAAATGCGCTCTTTCAACCTCAACTTCGGCCCTCAACACCCCTCCGCGCACGGCGTACTTCGTCTAGTCCTTGAGTTGAACGGCGAAAACGTTCGTAAAGCGTCGCCCCATATTGGGCTTTTGCACCGCGGTACTGAAAAATTGATCGAATACAAAAACTACATCCAAGCGTTGCCGTATTTTGATCGCCTTGACTACGTCTCTATGATGGCTCAAGAGCAGGTTTATTCCCTAGCTGTAGAGAAGCTGCTTCGCTGCGCTGTTCCTCTACGTGCTCAATTTATCCGCGTCCTATTCGCAGAGCTAACTCGCATCCTTAACCACCTAATGGCTGTTACCACACACGCCATGGATGTTGGGGCGCTTACTCCATTTCTTTGAGCCTTTGAAGAGCGCGAAAAGCTAATGGAGTTCTATGAGCGGGTTTCCGGCGCTCGTATGCACGCTGCGTATATCCGCCCCGGCGGTGTTTCGTTAGATCTGCCCCTCGGTACTCTCGCGGACATCCACCTATTTGCTCGGCAGTTTAACGATCGATTGAACGAGATGGAAGAGCTCCTAACTGGCAATCGTATCTGAAAACAGCGCTTACAGGGTGTTGCACTTGTTTCCGCTAAGGAGGCTGCCGCGTGAGGTTTCAGTGGAGTCATGTCCCGGGGGTCCGGGATTGATTTTGACCTACGCCGGGACCAGCCTTACGAAATTTATAGTCAGCTCAATTTTAGCGTTCCCGTCGGATCTCGTGGGGATTGTTACGATCGTTATTTCCTTCGGGTAGAGGAGATGCGTCAAAGCCTAAACATCATTGCGCAGTGTTTGAACCTTATGCCGGCGGGTCCGGTTAAGGCAGATAACCAAAAGATTACACCGCCCTCTCGTTTACAGCTGAAACAGTCGATGGAAGCACTAATTCATCATTTCAAGCTATACACAGAGGGGTACTTGGTGCCTGCGGGCGAAAGCTACGTCGCAGCGGAGGCCCCCAAAGGTGAATTTGGGGTCTACCTTGTCTCCGACGCCAGCGCCCGCCCATATCGCTGTAAAATTAAAGCTCCTGGTTTCCTTCATCTACAAGGCATTGACTTTATGACGAAGGGGCATCTAATCGCGGACGTAGTAACTGCGATTGGTACACAGGACATCGTATTCGGTGAGGTTGACCGATAATCCTGTACTTAGCTACCAACATGTTCCATTTTACAATTATCTTACTCCCCTCGATTGATGATATTATTAAATTTTTCACTGAGCTACGGACGAATCCGGTAGACTCAATTATTTTCATTATTTCTAAAATTATTGATCTCGTCGTTCGTGTGGTTATGCACTTCTACCCTATGGTGCGGGCAATCCTGCGTGGGTTTTTTATTGTTCTTCCCACCGATTTGATTGCGGGTTACTACAAAGCAAAAGAGTACGGTTTAAAAGTTACTCCAAATGTTATGCATTGTTACAATAAAAAACGAAGGTTCTTGGTATTTCTCGAGATGTGACTCGTGTTCTTCTTCTTTTGAAAACTACTGCGCGCCACTGCTATTGCCTATATTTACGTTATTCTTAAAGGGATCACGTTTGCACTGCCGTTGGTTTCACTAAGTTCTATTGATCGCATGCCATTCTGATATGTCGCTATCTTTGTGTACGTCGTCGACGTTGCCGTAGTGCGTTTGCTTATCTACTACTCCTGCTACGGCCGAAATTGAAAAGAGGTCAGTCGTTATAAGCGCATTACTCCTAATCGTCAATTTGTTTTCGAATCAACTTGGGCTATGTATTTCGTATGTAAAACCTTATCGTTTTTAAGCTATTACTGCTACAACGCCGCAACAGCTGCTTGACGCTTTAAACACCCCCACCAGCCAGTTCAAGGAAGTTTTGTTCCTAGCACTGAGTACTTTCGCGCGCTAGTTGAGGCTGATACTGCCAGTAATCTCCGTTATGGGCTGCTTCTTATTTTAGCTGTTAGCTCGCTAACTGTCTATAGCATTATTCTCGCGGGGTGATCTAGTAACTCAAAGTATGCTTTCATTGGTGCGCTTCGCTCAGCTGCCCAGATGATTTCCTACGAAGTGGCTATTAGCCTTATCCTTTTACCGGTTATTCTTCTATCCGGCTCTCTTAATTTAGCGAAGATTGTTACCGCGCAAGCGCTGACAACTTGATTCTTTTTTCCGCTCTTACCTATTGGCGGCCTTTTTTTAATTGCGATGCTTGCTGAAACTAATCGGACTCCGTTTGATTTGCCAGAAGCTGAAGCCGAGTTAGTCGCGGGGTACAACGTCGACTACTCCGCCCTCCCGTTTGCTATGTTTTTCCTGGGGGAGTACTGTAACATGATTCTAATCTCGGTCCTCTTTTGCGTTCTCTTCTTGGGTGGATGAACCGTGACCTTATCTGCAAGTCACGCACTTCTGTTGAGCGTGAAGGCTGCCTTTATTTGAATTTTCTTCGTTATCGTGCGTGCCACATTGCCGCGTTACCGGTACGATCAGCTTATGGATATTGGTTGAAAAACCTTTCTCCCCGTTACGGGCGGTTTCCTTATTTTCGTTGTGGGCCTCGTTGTAGCGTTCTACGCGGCGCCTGTCGTGCATGAGCTCCCTCAGTTAAATCTTTTCGCTGTAAGGGGCGCTATAGATACAAAAGTACAGTACTACTTTGAGCTACTCCCACAGCTATTATTGCTGTTGGATTTTATTTTTAACGTCATGAGACCTCGCTTAATTCAAACTTTCTTTAACAAGTTTACAAAGAAAGGAAAAAAGGCGCTGGCTCGTCGCCATCTATTTACGGCGCGTATTCAGTGTCGCTTTACCCTTCGGCACCCGCAAATGTACTACGCCCTACTGCGTTTCACCATCTGCGAATTCAGTTCCTTCTAGCCTCCAAACGAAAGGGGCGGAAGCTTATTAGCGTCCCCGTTCCTGTTCGAAGGAACAAGCGGGACGTTTTAAACATCCAAACGCTCTATAAGGCTGTTACCTCTCGGCGAGAGCGCGCGGCCCCCCCCCCCCGTCGCAACAAGTTTTATAAGGCATTTTATTCTTATGCTACCACTTATCGCTACTCTTACACCACTTTTAAACTTTCTATTAATGGCTATTTTTGGGCGTCTTGTTAATTGAAAGCAGCTATCTCTTCCGGTTATCGGAAGTATGGTGGTACTTCTTCTAACGATCGTCAGTTACTTCCCGGAAGTCATGGGGGGTACGGTTTACGTTGCTACCCTGGGTAGCTGAGTATCCTCCGGACTCTTCGAGGTAAACTGAGTCTTTTCGATTGACGCGCTAACTTATATTATGCTTCTTGTTGTGTTAACTGTTTCTACCCTTGTTCATATCTATTCTACGGAATACATGAGCGAGGACCCACACACAGCTCGCTTTATTAGTTATCTGTCGCTGTTTACTTTTTTTATGATGTTACTCATCACTTCCGACAATTTTATTGGTCTCTTTCTTGGTTGAGAGGGTGTTGGTCTGTGTTCTTATTTACTAATTAGCTTCTGATTCACTCGAATTCAGGCTAACAAGGCTGCGATTAAAGCTATGGTGGTTAACCGTGTGGCTGATCTCGCGTTCACTGTCGGAATGCTTGTTGTTTTTTACACATTTCAGACTGTAGAGTTTAACGCAGTTTTTGGATTAGCGCCGTACCTTGTCACTTCAAAAATTCTTTTTGGAGCTTACCAAGTGTCCCCGCTTGCAGCTGCTGCTTTCCTCCTGTTTTTAGGTGCCATGGGTAAGTCTGCTCAGCTAGGCCTCCACACTTGACTTCCTGATGCGATGGAGGGTCCAACGCCCGTTTCTGCCCTGATTCACGCTGCCACCATGGTTACCGCCGGTGTGTTCTTAATTATTCGCTGTTCGCCCCTTTTTGAGTTGACGCCGTCTATTCTGCTCTTCGTGACGTTCATTGGTGCAGGAACCGCGTTTATGGCTGCTACTTCTGGGTTGCTTCAGTTCGACCTAAAGAAAGTAATTGCGTACTCAACCTGCTCTCAGCTGGGGTACATGGTGTTTGCCTGCGGATTATCGGGGTACTCTGTCAGCTTATTTCACCTATCAAATCACGCCTTCTTTAAGGCCCTTCTATTCCTTAGCGCAGGTGCTGTAATTCACGCCATTGCTAGCGAGCAGGATATGCGTCGATTTGGAGGCTTGTTACAACTGCTCCCGTATACCTACGTGATGTTTCTCATTGGCTCCCTTGCACTAATGGGGTTCCCGTTCCTGACGGGATTTTACTCTAAAGATCTAATTTTAGAGGCTGCTGGGGCGAGCTCTGCTATTGCAGCTACTTTTGCGTATTGACTGGGCCTAATCACCGCATTCTTCACCGCGTTCTACTCGTTCCGCCTTTTACACTTGACCTTTTATGGTGCTTCTCGTAGCCCGCGTACGTACCTTTCCGCAGCGCACGAGCTGACGCCCCGAATGGCGTTCGCACTCGCTGTTCTGGCCTTTGGTAGCATCTTTATTGGTTTCTTGGGCCGCGACCTCTTCGTTGGATTAGGGACGCCCTTTTGAAACGGTGTCATTCACCTTGCGCCGGAACACGCCGGGCTTCTCGTCGCGGGAGAAGCGCTGTCTACCGCGCAAAAAATGTTTCCTGTTTTTGGTTCTATTTTAGCTGTTAGCCTTGTTTTCCTGGTGTATGAAAACTGCACTGTGCAGGTTGCGAGCTACATTGACAGCTCTGCACGACTTCGTGGGGTTTATCGCTTTTTAACGTTCAAGTGAGGCTTTGATACCGTCTACAATCGTCTTATTAATCAGCCATTGGTCGAAGGGGCGTATAACATTACGTTTTCTTTGATCGATAAGGGGCTACTTGAAGTCGCTGGGCCTACAGGTCTAGGTAAAGCAACGCTTCAGGTTGGCCGCGCAGCCACTAAAGTTCAAACTGGTCGCGTTTACGACTACGCGGCGTTTATGCTCGCTGGGCTGTACTTCGCCCTTGTTTTTACCAGTTTACTGCCGTCCCCTGTGGCGGTAGTATCCTCCTGGCCGGATTACTGTCTACTACCTGTTCCGGGCCCCTTAAGTGCTACGCCCCGTACAACGTTTTTCTAAAAATCGCCCTCTTCGGCACTTCGGTGCCTGTCGTTTACACGCGTATGTTCTCTACCCTTCCAAATAGTATCGAAAGTAACCTACTTTGCCTAGCAATTTCCAATAAAGAAAACTTTGTTGTTGACTACTCGGTCAATGACGCTTCTACGCTCTCCGGCTGACTTATCGTCGCCTCCTGCCTTTTCCTTGTCGGTCTTTTAGGAATGGTGTATAACTACAAAAATTTCCTTGTTACCATGATGTGCGTCGAGATTATGTACCTTGGGGCGGTTACCAGCTTCGTCCTATACGGTCTTATTTTCCACGATCAAATGGCGGCCGTCTACGGCCTTGTAGTCCTGATCTTTGCGGCTTGTGAGTCTGCGCTAGGATTAGGTCTACTACTTTCTATTTATCGATTCGGACGAAGAATTGATTTTGACACCCACACAATCTTAGGAGGATAATGGATCCGATCACTTGAGCTGCAATTGGAGCTTTGTGTTTCGGAGTTGCTGGTGCCCCCTACTGAGAATTCACTAAAGAAGTTCGCGGCTTCAACGTGCCGCAGCCTTGTCCTACCTGTAAACCTGTAATTTCTGACGTTCCTGCCCTTCCTTCCAAACCCGAAGCTAACGCCGAGCAGTTGGACGCGTACGTGGCTGCTTATTACAAATACTGGGGGTGCACTTTTTCCTCTACAGATAAGTCTGCCTCTGTCTTTGATCAGTACTATCTTGATCTTTTTTCTAATCAATACGCGCAAACGTACCTAGGCCTCGCTTTATACGTCTTCTTAGCTTTAGCTCTTTGCGCCCTGCTTGCAACACTTGCTTATCTACTCTCGCTTTCAACGGCGCAGGATACAGAAAAGCGTAGCGAGTACGAGTGCGGATTCGCCCCGTTCGATAGCGCTACTCGTCTTCCCTTTGACGTTCACTTTTATCTTGTTGGTATCTTATTTCTTATCTTTGATGTAGAAGTCGCGCTTCTTTTTCCGTGAGTTCTGAGCCTTAATACGATCGGGTGATTTGGGTTTTACATTATGATCGCTTTTCTCTTTATTCTGTCCGTTGGCTTTTTGTACGAATGAAAGCGGGGGGCTTTAATCTGACCCGCCCGATACTCCGCAGTCCGTTCGACATTATCCGATTCCAACTGAGTCTTTATCCCCCTCTTCCCCAACTTGTTAGAGCTTGCACGCATGGAAGATCTCAGTCTAACCTTTGTTGATTTCTTTTTACCGGAATTGCTGCTGGCGACTGGGATTCTTTACCTTCTTACCGTAATTGCACTTGAGTTGGGGGAGGGGCGGTCTAAAATCGCGCTTTCCCCTGAATGCTGAGCAGCTGCGCGTGTAAATCTTGTAACCATTAGCGCGGCACTTATCTATCAACTACTTATCGGGGTAATTAACACCCCAACCTTGGGGGAATATTTCTTTGCTAGCCAAGGGGCTGACCTTTTAAAGTCCTTAACTTGCCTTAGTACCCTGTTTGTTCTTTCCGCTTCTGGGAAGTACTTGAAAGAGCACTATCAGCATACACTGGAATACCCGATCATGACTATGCTTACGCTTTGATTTATGCTTCTACTCGTAGAGGCTAACCACCTAATCTCCGCTTTTCTTTGCGTAGTAGGTTTCAGCTTAAACCTCTACGTTCTTATTCTATACGACATTGCGGTTCGCCCCTCTCGTGAGGCCGGGCTTAAATACTACTACCTAAGTACCTTGAGTTCCGGGCTTATCTTATACGGGGCTTTTATGCTTTACGCACTTTCCGGTGACGGCGAGTTCAGTGAGCTGCATACGTTCTTTCTTCAAGAGGAGCTTCGATATTCCGCGCTCGCCCGGGTCGCTGTGATGCTAACCATTTTTGGGTTCTTTTTTAAACTTTCTGCTGTTCCTGCGCACCTTTGAGCTGTTGAAGTTTATGAAGGAAGCCCTTCTCCTGTTACTGCGCTTTTTATGCTACCAGTTAAAGTCGCTGTTCTCGCAGTGTTCACTCGGCTCCTTACTCTTGCCCTCCCCGGATTATCGCACTTATGACTCGCCCCCCTGCTATTCGCTGTATCCGCGTCGCTTCTTTGAGGAGCGTTCGCAGCTACCTATGAGCGTAACACTAAACGCTTTCTCGGTTACGCGTCTATTAACCAGATTGGTTACCTTTTGCTTGGTCTTGGTTGTGGTACTGACGCAGCGCTTCACGGTTCTGTGATCTACCTTTTCGTTTACGTTCTTATGAGCGCGGCGTTTCTGCTAGTTTTTATCCATGCTCGGCGCGCAGACTACTACAATCTAAATTACACTTCCGACTTCCGTGGGTTGGCTAAAAAGGAATGAATCGCAAGTTGAACTCTTGCAATCGTACTGTTTTCAATGGCCGGTATCCCCCCACTAACCGGGTTCTACGCGAAGTACGCCGTACTGGTGAGCGCTATGGGACAAGGCCTTTACGTCTCCGCGGTTATCGCACTAGCAACAAGTCTTCTTGGAGCCTTTTACTATTTAAGGTTTATCCGTACTTTCTGATTCGAGGACACCTCTTCTGTTTCGCCCATCGTCTGCGATATGGGTCGTGCGCGACGATTAGGCCTTTCTCTTATGGAAATCGCGCTTTGAAGCGGTGCCGTTGTTGGTCCGGCGTTACTCCCGTTTTTGGGGCACGCCACCACAGCTTTCGTAGCGCTTTCCCTTTCTACGTCGCATCAACTACTGACATCTGCTTACGCGCCTCCAGCTTTTTATTGTTTATCTGCCTTTCTATAGTTTATACCTGGTGTTGGGTAATGCCGTTTAGCTACAATCGCCGTGTTATGAATGGAACGAAGCCCCTATCAAATATGATTTCAAATCATTTTCTTTATTACCCCACCCCTAGTAACCTTAACTACAGTTGAAGCTTCGGGTCCTTAGCTGGACTATTTTTTGCACTGCAGCTCATTACTGGAATTTTCCTGGCAATGCACTACACACCGCACGTAGAGTGAGCTTTTGCCTCCGTAGAGCACATTATGACGGACGTCACTTCTGGATACCTATTCCGCTACTTTCATGCAAACGGCGCGTCTATGATTTTTATTTTAATTTATGCGCATATTGGGCGAAATATGTATTATCAGTCTTACGCTACTCGTCCAGCGCTATGAAATAGCGGAGTTGTAATCTTTCTACTTATGATGGCAACTGCTTTCATCGGATATGTTCTTCCGTGAGGGCAGATGAGCTTCTGAGGGGCAACTGTAATTACAAGCCTTGTTACCGCAGTTCCTCTAGTTGGTGAGGATATTGCTTACTGAGTCTGAGGTGGTTTCTCTATTAACAACGCGACTCTTACGCGCTTCTTCAGTCTGCACTATCTACTACCGTTCCTAATTACTGGAATTATTGGGTTGCACCTGGTGCTACTGCATACTGACGGTTCCAGCGATCCGCTAACCTTAGCTACGACCCCCGGGAAGGCAGCGTTCCATCCGTACTACACGTTCAAGGACACGTTCATCTTCTTTGTGGCGTTCGGGCTGTTCGGCGCGTTAGTTTCCTACGCACCCAATCTACTCGGCCACTCGGATAACTTCCTGCCAGCGAACCCCCTTGTTACGCCGGCGCACATTGTTCCGGAGTGATACTTTACTCCGTTCTACGCGATTCTGCGCGCTTGCCCTAACAAGCTAGGCGGAGCTATCGGCATGTTTGCTGCAATTTTACTGCTATTCGTCATTCCATTCTACGTAACTAACAGCTCCCCTGATGCTCGTATGATCCTCGCCCCATTTTCGGCGCCGCATAAAATTATGTTCTGAATTTTCGTAGGGATTTTCTTTACTCTAATGTTCCTAGGAATGCGCGCGGCTGAAGCTCCGTACGTAGGTGCAAGTAAGATCTTTACCGGACTTTATTTCGCGTACTTCCTACTTGTTCTGCCGACTCTTGCCTGACTTAACCGTCAGCTTCTAGAGGAAAACGCAGCAGCAACGTAGAATTCGGCGGCAACGCCCGGTAAATCCCGACGCGCCCGTTCCCTAAAGCTTTACTTCGCTGTTACGCTGTAACATTTTTGTAATAAGAACCGTGGCCGCTATTACTGCTAAATCTAAAGTAAAGTCTTCTAAAAACAGCATTCCTAAAAAAGAGTCTCACAGTTTACTGCCTGCGGCTGCTCCACGCAACACCAAGCCCAAGGCGCGAAATAACTCTCAGCCAGCACGACGTAAGCCTACTTCCCCCCGTCTCCCGTCAACCCCCAGAAGCGATGTTGCCGCGGCCGCGCAGGCCCCAGCAGCTGTGCAGTTGGTCGCAGTTACCCTTACAGCAACTCGCAAAAAACTCTTTCGCAACTGTTTACATACGTGACGCAAACTTCGGCGTAACCTCCGACCTGCGGTACGCCGCCGCCTCGCAGTTCGACGCCGCCCTGTAGCCCATCGTCGCGCACGATTTGTTCTCAGGTTCCGCGTTTTGCGAAGGAGGCTTCCTGGCTCGGCTTTTTCTGCGAGGTTAAAAACGCTAACCTTTTTACGGAGAAACCCTGTACAGCTTCCGAAACTTAAAGCGGCGCGTTTACGCCGGCAATTTAGCTCACGAGCGTCACGGCTATCGCGCTACACTTTCCGTCCAGACACGCGGAAGGTTAACCGCTTAGCCGTGATGAAACGCCTTAGTCGTAGTATCCGCCGCACCAGTAACTGACACATTAGGCGTGCCCGTCGACTTAATAGAATTTTTCTATCTTTGCCGCCTATCCGTCGTACCCGCCGGCTGTTGCGCGGCGTGATTGGTACCTTTGCTGTACGGGTTCGCTCCGTGCTACCCGCATCACGTGCCAGAAAGCTTCGTGCAAGACTCGGTGTGGACCTACGTAGCTGATTGTACTCTGTTCGCCGCACTCGCACCCGCGCGCAGTATGATACCCTCTACAGTAAGTTAGCGGCGCGGGGCGGGGCCGAGCTGCGCCGCAGCCTAATTCGCCGTTTACGCGCAAATCGGCGTAATGCAAAAGCACCTGTGCGGCCCCGCCGCAAGAGGCGTTCCCGCCCCACCGCCGCAAGGATTGCTCGTCTGCAGCGCGCCAATCTTCGCGTGCGGCGAGTGGTACAGCGGCAGTATAGCCCAGTTGCTCTGGGCCCCGCTTCCCGGGGTACGAAACTTTGAGTGCCTAAAATGCGAGTTGGCTGTAAACACACGCGCCGCGTTTGACGGGGGCTTACGGGGTACACGCCTTTAAAGCGCTGAAGACGCCTTTCCTCCCCAACGCTTCGCTCTTCTGCAGTGTGTCAGTATCTCCGCTCAAAGAAGTTTGTACGTACTGCTGTTGGTTTTGCGCTAAGACTTCGTAGTCTTCGTCGGCTGCTTTTGGTGGGCAACTTCTCTGCTAAGCAGGGCCTTCGCCGACTGCTTTTAGCTTACCGCCGGCTTCAGCGCCGCCAGCGTGTAGCGCGTGCTATCCTAGAACCAGTAAATTATTTTCCATATATCCCCACGCCTGCTGATGTAAGATTTGCTGCAATGGTTTTGTCGAGAAGTCTACGGCGTAGGCGCCGACGTGCTCGTGTGTATACGCGGGCAAGGCGGCTACGATTTGTGCGAGAAGGTGAAGGTTCTATGCTGTTTGCTCGACTTCAACCTTACTACCATTCAAGAGTCTTGGGTACTAAATACGACCGCCGCGGCAGTGGTAGGTCTCTTCGCGCGTTAGATGCTGCGATCGCGCTACAGCAAGAAGCCTTCGCCGAAGGGCAACAGCTAACAAAGGTTAGTATTAAAACTTCTGTAAGCCGGCAGTCCTTACGCGTCCCGGAGTCGAAAGCGGTGCGGTTACGCGCCCTCTTTCACCTTTACACCGGCGCCCGCTTATCTTGGATTGGTTTCAAGCGATCCCCTCAACTGAACCGGGAGCGGCGCACCTTAGCTGTGTACACGCGCCGGCACGCTTCCGCTCTTCACAGGGCGCGCCCCTTTGTTTACCGGCAAACATATCATCAGCAGCAATGCCGACAATTAGCTCGGCGGGGTCTCCCCGCTGGGGCGCTTAAACTGGTCGCTGCTATGAAGCTGCGCCGAAAAGTGCGCCTTCAGCTCATGCGGCGTTGACGTCGACTAAAAGCTATTGTTCGCTCAGCTGCCCTACGCGGTAGCTATGTGTGCGATCCAGCTTCGATCGGGCCTGTGCGAAAATCTAAATGACTACGTCGATGACGTAACCCCCGCTTTAAAGGTAAATGACGCAACTTTCGTCGTCCGGCGTGATTGTTTGTGCCGCGCAAGCAGCCTAAGCGTAAAATTAGGATTAAGCTTTCTAATGTAGTTCCGCTTCTTCCCACCTTGCCTGTGGCCTCCTCTCGGTTTGCGTGATTACTTACGAAAAAGATTGAATCTGGTTTGCAGCGCCCCTCCGGGCGGCCCGCTAAGGTCGCTGTGGTACGCAATGTGCCTACGCCAAAGAAAAAGGTTAACTTCACTGTCACAAGGGGTGCGCCTGCCCCTGCGTGGGGCGAAGAGAACCTTCGTACGGTAGCTGCTAGCAAGGCGACTCTTGGGCGTAAAACACCTTCAGTGCCAGCGATCTTCTCAAGTGTTTTTCGCCCCAATACGGCGCGAAGTGGTGCTACGCCGCCGCTAAATTCCCGTAAAGGTAAGTAGTGCATTTAAAAAGCAAACTTTACCAAAAGTTTACCTCATCTATGGATAAAAAACATAAACATAGCAGTAAAAAGTCTGATACGTTACGTAATTCTCGCACAAAATGACCCTCGCGGTCAAAATTGTTTTCTGAAGCCGTCCGCATCCCATCAGGCCGTGATAGGTCCCCATTAAAGACTAAACTTCGCCGCGTTTGCGCGGCTCGTCGCCTAACAGGTGGCATTACGTTACGTAAACGAAAACGTCGCGGAGCCTACTACCGCCTCCTTTCTGGCGCCCGCTTGCGCCGTGCCCGTAAAGGGTTGGCTGCGCGTCGTGTCTCGAAGTTACAAATTGTAAGACTTCTTGTGCAGTGTGCTCCGCTACAAGACAGAAGCGCGAGCGTTGTAGCTCAAGCTAAACAACATTGAAGTGTACTCAGTACTATTAAGACGAGGAGACTACGTGCATTGCCTCTTACTCGTCACCGCCGAGCGTTCGCCGATGGCGCGGCGTACACTGCAACTACGGGTGCTCGTCGTCTGGCTCTTCGCGCCAAAGTGCATTTACATCGCTCTGCCCAATTTTCGGGGCAGCGCCGAGTTCTTCTTGTTCAGCAGCGCATTGAGGGTATTGCTCCCCGCCGCGCCGTAAAACAGCGTCTACGCCGTGTTCGCCCGAAAACAAAGTTTCGTTACTTCGGCGTTTTCGGCAAACGACGCCGGCGCGTTGAGCGTCGGGACAAGTTCCAGCTTATGCGCCTAGTTAGGGCTGTGCGTCGTCGCGTAGCCGCGCGGGGTAAGACGCGCGCTCTGCGCGTTAAAGTGCGCACAGACGTGCTCCGCGCGCAACGTAGCCTAGTTTATACCGCGGCGCAAGCGCCGCACGTTACCGGCGTAATTACTTCCTCCCAGCGGCTACGCCTGCTGCGTGCGGCTGCGTCGAATCGGGTAGAGAGCGCAACCAGGCGCTATCAGCGGCAGTGTTTGTTGGCTACTGCGCACGGTTCTCATAAAAAGGGGTTGAACACACCACAGGTAACTTCTAAATCAAGCGCGGCTACTAATCTTACCGTACGGGGGGTCGGCGTACAAAAAAACCGTAAAGACGCCTCCCGTGTGTTCTTAAAAGGCCTCCGCTCCCCGCTATTGCGCGCGCTTCGTCCCCACTTCGGGGTTACCGCAGGGATTTCCCTTCCCTTTCGGCGCAGTTTGCGCCGTGCCAAGGTTTTGTTTATTGGTCGCTCTCCTGCGATTTCAAAGCTGGTAGTGGAGCCTCCAGCGGGCCCTAGAAAATATTGAAGAAAAGTGACTCGGAGGGACGACGTTGCTCGTCGTCGTCGTCGGTTTGCTAAATGACGCCGAGCGGTTTTACGAGGGTATAGCTCCCGGGGCGCTTCGAAGCGTAGAAACTTTGCTGCGCAGTTATCACGGCGCGCGGAGTCATACCGCCGCGGAGTGGATGCTCGCGGGTACTACGACATTTCGCTGCGGCCGAGTGCCGCAATCGCAGAGCGGGGCCTTGCCGAACTACGCCGCCGCAATGGGTCTGCGCGCAAGGTCGTAAATGGGTCTAAAGCCCCCTTCTACGCAACGCCCCACGGAGTATTGGGGGCACTGCAAACAAGTCAGCGCCGCTTAAAAGTAGCTAGCCGCGCCACCGTGCGCGCAACTCATGTAGCAGACACGCTGAACGCCTTTGCCCTAAGACAGGCCGTAGCTGGGGTTGGATCCGTAGTTAGCCGCCGGCTAGCTTCGGAGAGGGCCCGTTGTGTGTCTGCCGTAGAACTACGTTTGCGAAGGTTGTTTGAGAAGCGTCTTTATCGACGACAACTTAAATTGAGGTTACCTCACACAAATGTTAGTCGTAAAAATTTACGGCATGGGGGCCACGTACTGTTTGCTCGTAACGCGCTGAAAGCCCCTACAACCCTGGAGGGAAAGCGGAATCAAATGCTGGCTCCCACTATTTCTTGAGCCATTAATGGGCGTTCCGTAAGCGCAAGTACTTCGTTACTCCCCTCCCAGTTTCGCCGTATTGAAAAGCGGGGGGATGCGCTTCCACGCGCGTGAAAGCGCCCGCCCAGCTTCCTTAACTCGCTTCGCGCATCCAGACAACGAGAGCGCCGTAAGGCGCTTTCGAAACGAAGGCTATACTACGCAACGCGCCGCCTTGCACGCCATGCTGCACGCCGCGCTCTTACGCCCCGTCCGTGCAGGCTGCCAAGCCTTCGCGCGCGCCTGGCAGCAGTGGGCAGCGCAGTAGCAGGTTTACGCGAGAGCACATCGTCTCTCTTATCTGCTCCCGTGCTAGCGCGCCTTACAGCGTATCAAAACCACCTTGAACAGCAGGCACGTGCTGACGCGGCTTGTACCCAAACTCGGTCTGCGCCTGCCTCGGGGGTAATCGCACGTACCATTTTCAAAAAGCTCGGCGCCGCGGCAACGGCGGCGGGCCGCATTGCAGCTGAAAAACACGTCCAAAGCGTGCGCCATATGCTTAGGGCTGAAAGGGGCCTAAGCGCGTGGTCGCCACTTTATCCGCTCAAGTGACGTAGGTGAAGCTCTCCGCGTGCGGAGGGCCTTCCTTTGCCGCGTACTTGAGTGTCTCACAAGACACTGCGACAGCGCGCTTTACTCAACGAATCGCTTACGTACCGCGGTCTTCCGGAACGAAGATACGTTGATCTTAGCTACTCCCACTTGCAGTATTACCGCGGTTCTGCCGCAGGTATTGGGTACGCGCGTTTCCGGCGCGCGTACCGTCCCCGGTCTTTGCATAATCGCTGATGAAAACCTGTTAACTACGCTGTCCCTTTTGAGAACCCTTACAGCCGTCGGGCGCTAAATGCAACGAAGTACATTGCCAAGCAATTTACGGCGGAAGCTTTACCCCGCACCGGTGCACGCGGTACTGAAGCGCGCACTTTGCAAGGAGAATTCTATCCCGTTCGTTATCCGCCCACCAATATTCCATGACGTAACTACAAGTTCCGTAAGCCCAAACGGCGCGCAGCACCGTATAATATTCAGCGCTGAACCAGAAAGTTGGCTGCTTATGCAACTGTCGAAAGGGGATCTTACCGTCAAGTTTTAACTTTACGGCAGTCTAAACACGCTGTTCGTCGCTTGGAGCGGCTGTTCCCGCAAACTGCTGTTTGAGCTGACCGCCGCTGAGAGTCTCTAGACCCCAGTACTGCGTCCACAGCAGAATCCCGCCTTCTTGAAACCGCGTTAACCAGTATTCCCCTAGCAGTATGGTCCACTTTGCGCCGTAGTGCGCGTAGTGCTGAAAGATACGCTATGCTGCGCCAGGGCGTATTTAACCGTTTCCGTCAGTGAAGCCGCGCTTCGCTTATTCCTGGCTTTGTAGGAGGTCGTGTGTCCGCCGTGCAGCAGGCACGTGCGGTGAAGTATTTGCACGAGCAGATTACAGCCGTTACCGCCGCCTTATCAAATGGGGGCTTGACAGCTTTTGGCGGGCAGTTTTCTTCGAATCAGTTGCTTGGGCTAGAACAGCGTAGCTACGCTCGCCAGGTACAAAGCAAAAAAGATCGTTTTTGAACAAAACGCCAACTTCCCAACATTCAGAAGGAGTGTACAAGCGATACGCTAACAGTACTTGCGAGGGAAAACGTTCCTCTGTATAAGCGCTGATTACACGGAGCGGAGCGGTATTTACGTCACAGCCAGTCTGGTCATTTGCCGACCGCGCACGACCACAACGCGGTGAAACGTGCGGTGAACTTAGGTCGCCGTCGTCTTCGTTTCCCTGCGTCTGGCCGCCGCCGGGCGTCTTACGATTCAATGTTACACGCGTTTACTCGGCGTACGAGCCCCGCGCGATTCCGCCGAGTTGCTAACGTTCGCTTCCAGGCTCTAGCTCCGCTTATTGTAAACAACTTTAAAGTTAACCAGACAGTTTACGAGCAAAGTCGGGCTCTTCGCCGCCGCCGAGTGCTCTCTAGCCAGCTCAGTCGTGCTGCGTACCTTTCTCCCGTGTGACGCGAGCTGCTGGCGCAGCGTTCTTCCGCCCCGGTTGCAGTTTCCACAGAAAACTCTTTTGCCAAAGTGAACGTGGCGTACCCTTCTTGTTACGGGCAGCCGCGGGGCCTAGCAGCAAAGCGGCGCTTTGCCTCACTACCTATTACTGCTGTATTTAAGCACGCTGCCGCGGCGGCACGGGCTGTGCGTTCAGTAGTTGCAGATCCGGCGCGTGCTGCGCGTATTGCGCTTCTACGTTGCGCCCTACGCCGCCGCAGAACGGAACGTACCATCTTTGATTTAAAAAAACACGCGCTAGCACGGCGCTTGCCTAAAGAGCAGATTCTCCCCCCTTGACGCTCCAGGCGCTCAATCCAGCGGCGACGCCGTTACGCGTCGGCGGGGGATTGAGGTGCAACGGCGCTTAAGCGGCGCCCAACTAGCAGTGTATTTTGAACGCTTCACCACTTAGGTTCTGTCGGACCTCGTTTAGAGGATCGCGCTAAGGCTACCCTCCCCGCTAATTACTACGGGGAAGTACTACGCCTACCCCTTGATGTACCGAAGGTGACTCGAAAAGGCTGATCCCGCGTTGGCTTCTGCATTACCCCTAAGCTCCCGCAAAAATTGCGTCGCCGAAAGACAGATAGTCACCTTCGTCAGAGACGACGTCGGCGCCTGGGGGCAAGCGACATGTCTATGACGCGCTTTAATCACTGATCTGAGCGTCCGCAGCTTCTCAAATTGCACCGTGCAAGCTCTGGTCGTGTAGGGCCGCTGCTAACACGCTTTGCCCGCCGCCTGATTCGTACGCTGCGCAATCGCCGAAACGGGCGGATTGCGTCTACATTTGCACGTAAAGGGTTGCTGCGTAGCGACCTCCCGCATCAGCGACTGGTGACACGCGCGTTACATCAAAAGAGATTAGTGGCACTTCAAGAGCGTGCGCGGGAACTCGCTGCTCTTGGAACAGCTATTACGAGTAAGGCGCTATACGCTGCCACACCACTTTATCGTTCAGGAAAGGCCCGCCGGCTTATTAGTTCAGCAATTAAGCGTCGAAGTAAGCTACAAGCGCTTCAAGCGGCTGCTCATCGCCGGTCTGGTAAAAAACAGACACAGCATACTTCTGCCGCAGAAGCCATGTCCACCACCGAGGGGTACGTTGGCCGCCGGTTTGTAGAGAGCCTTCCTGTTACGGCTGCGGCCGCCCCGCTGTTTTTCCAAAATCACACCAAGACGATTGTAAAAACAGAAGCTACGATCGAGCGTGAACGCTTGGCAAATATTGCGTCCAAAGAGCTGCGCTATAAAATTACTGCGCAGTACGCGGAGGGCCTTACCTCGTTCATCCCTTCCCTGATTAGTCAAATGATTTCCCGTCGTACTAAGACCCAAAAATTAACGCGTCGTAATGTAAAACGTATTGTTTCCTCAACTTACTGAAGCCTACGCGTCTACCTAAACGTTGACCCGTTTGACGCCCGCTTCTATTTGCGGGACGGAAACTACGAATTTAGAAGTAGCCTTGAACAGGAGATGTTAGTTCGCGCGAAGGGGCAGAATACTGAACAGCCACAACGCGCTGCGCTGCGTCGCCGGTTCCAGCCTGGCCGTTTGCATCTTGCTCATAACTCCGACCGCTTTAGATTTGACTGACTGCGTACCTTCTTTCCGCTAAAACACAGTCTTTTCCAAGAGGACCCGGACGACTATGGAAACTTACCGATTGCGACGGCACGCCTTCGTCGCCTTATGCCGAGCGGTTACGGTATTTATAACTGAGAAACCGCGGGCGTTACTCCTAGCCTTGAAACGCGATCTCGTCAAGTTTTAACGCTTCGATACTCCCGCGCCACTCCGCGTGTAGAGACTATGCTCCAAGGTGCCCGTAGATTACCAATTGCTGAGTCCCCGCTATCTGGGGCAGTAACTGTTGGCGCCTCCGGGGCAGCCGGATCTTTCTTCGCTCGCTCGTTCTCGTCATACGCGCATCGCGCGACGGCCTTAGTTGGTCGACTGATTTATCAAAGAAGGCGTTTCACGGGTACGGACGAGGACTCCGCACCTACCTTTATCGCGGTAGCAGGGCGCTACCGAGTAAAGTCTCGTGTGGAGGCTCGCGGCCGAACCAATTTTTCCTTTAGCTCGAAGGGGACAATGGTTGGTGGCGCGCTCGATCCGCGCTTCCTTCGATACAAATCGCCTCGTAGCCGTCAGTATCTTTTACGTCTTCCGGAAAGCTTTACAGCGGCTACTGCAGAGGAGAAGCGTACGAAATTTGCTACATACAGAGAGCGGCGCCAGGCGCTTGTAGCTGCCAACACATCAAATTGAACCCGAACCTCCCGCCGCACATTCGCATTTAATCCAGTAGCTGGTATGGTTCGTGGTAAAGTTGAGACTACTTTGCAAAACACGCGGGACGGGTACTCCGCCCGACGTAGCCCGGCGCACCTAGAGTCGCAGATGCTTCAAGCCCAAGCTACTATTAACTCCGCAGTATTCAACGATTTCCACACGCGGCGTAAATCTTTGTACTCTGTTTGAGCAACGCGTGCAGTACGTAGGCAGCTACGGTGAGCACACTACTACCGAGGTGTTGGCAGGTTCACCCGGGAGCAGGCTGCTACGAATGTTCGGCGCGCCTTGGGCCGTCACCTTGCTGTAGAAAGTAGCCGCTCTATCTTGCAGTATCGAACCCCAATGCAAAGAAGTTTAAAGCTTGAGCATAAGGCAGAGAGGGTAATCGCGGAGACACCCTTTGAACTCGCGCCGCGCGCAGCTCGGTACGCCCGGCGATGACGTGACCTCTTTGGTCACAATTACATTTTCCTGCAAACGCGCCGGGATGTGCGTACTCGCGCCGCGTTTAAAAAACAGCTTGGACTAAAGGCTCGAGCTGTTGCGCCCGCAGAGATCAGGCCTGCAGCAGGACTTGTTCTGGAGCGAAGGGCTCTGGGGCGCTACCGTAAGCTTCCACGCCGGTTTGCTACCCTACGGAGGAAGTTTTTTGCAAAACTCCCCCGTAACGCAGCCTCTGCCGGAGAACTTTCTGTGCTTAATTCTGCGCCCCTAAAAAGGGTAAGCACTAGGACCAACTTTTCCTTGCGCGTTGGTGGCCGAATCAGTGCACGCGCCTCAATTTCTAAAGAGGCCCTTGAAATCGAGGTTATTCGCCGGCGGACGCCGTTTGAGGTTTACCGCCCTAAACTTTGACACAAATTAACTAATCGTTGAATGAAGCGGGAGCGAACTATGCGCTTCTGACTAAAGGACACAAAGCGCTGATTGCGCGATCCCTGATTGTCCGAAATTGTTGCTTGTAGGCCCAAAATTAAAGGGAAACGTCCTGCCGGCGAACTAGCTCTTATCGAGCAGCAAATCGGGGAGTACGTCCCGGAGGTTGATTCCCGCGGTATTGATATTCCCGAGGATGAGGCGGTATTTCGAGAGCGTGAAGAGTTTGTCGCTGGTGTCGCTGACAAAGCAGCCGCAATCAAACCCTTCCGCAGGGGCCCCCGGTCGCTGCTCGCAGTGCAACGCCGGGCTGTCTCTGTGGAGGCACGAAAAAAGCCGATTCCTACGTTGTGACTTGCAAACCACGAGTATCGTGGTGTTCTTAAAGAGGTCGAGGAGAACCTTACAAAGACTCCTCTTCAGCGCGTGGAAGAAGAACAAGCTAAGGTCAAAGAGTACTGACGCCGTAAAAAGGCTGGCTTGCCACAACCAAAAGAGCGCCGTCTTCCTTTAAAGCATCCTGCGGACCATTGACTGCCTGCGACTATTTGAAGGGAGATTCAACGGCGCGCGCGAAGGCTCGAATGACGGGAGTCAGATGAGTTGTTTTTCCGTAAAGGCTTCCGTAATGCTTTCCGCTTCTTTCCGGGGGAGCGCAACCGGGCGCCTTGACTAGAGGCGTTAATGTATAATCGCTCACTTTTCAGCACTCGTCGCGGAGAGTTCCGCCGTAGGCAGTTCCCGCGTGAGCAGAAGAAGTACAAGTGACTACAACGCGTGCGTAAAGCGTTCTTTCCGTCTCGTAGCGCGAGATACATTAAAGGTCGCCGCTGACCACGACTTCGTATGTATAATCAAAAGCTATTTTACTCTCTTTTCAACCTTCCCGACCGGAGGGCGGCGAGTCGACACTTCCGCAAATTAAATCGTCGTAAGGGTAAAACTGGAGGTTTTGCGCACTCGCAGACGGGCTTAGGAGATCGCTTGGACGTGACCCTAATGCACCTTAATCTTGTGCCCACTATCTTCTGGGCGCGTGTGGTGGCTCCACATGGACTGCTGCGCGTTAATGGAAAAATTGTTAAGGACCCCGCGTATCGACTTTCTCCTGGAGACTTCATTCAACTAGAGCAGGAGCGGATCCTTCGTTTCCGCCACTTCTTTAAGCCGGCGTTAACCCGCCGCGACGAGCAGAATCAGCCCATGAAGTACTCTTCTGGTGCTTATCCTGCGAACTTTACTTACTACCCAGGGCTTCGTTCCCTAGTATACAACGGCCTACCTAAAGAGTCAGAATTGCGCCGGAGCAATAGGCTGAACGCTCGCCTGTTCCGGTGATTTAAGCTCGACTCTGTCTAGGGGGTTTTGACGAACAACCCCTTTTTTTATTTGCATGTGGTTATTTTTAACGCCGCGAGGCCGCTGTACTCCAGAGCGTACCCCGCTTGTGTAGTATAAAAAGTGGGTGCGCGCCGCTTTTCTTGGTAACAAGGCTGCTGCGACGACTGCGAAAGTGAGATTTTGCGGTGCCGCCCCGGTTTTTACCTGGCTACTGCCTGAGAAAAGGCAAATGCAGGTTTTTATCAAGAATTGGCAAAGTTCCGGTTACCGGAACAGATGGCGCTTTTTACACGTACTTTTTATTAAATTTGCTCTTTTTAACTTTTTGTTTGTAAAAATAAAGAAAGGGGTCGGGCGGAAAAAGACGCACTATTATAAAATTCAAAGCACGTGCTGCTTGGTTTCGTAAAAAGCATAGAGAGGAAGATTCCTCATCACAAAAAGTTCTTTAGAGAACTGTATTCGTGTTTTCGATTACGGTACCACAGGATCTTTAAGTTAGTGTGTGCTGAGGTTCGTAGCAATCGCGGGGGATAGAACGCGGCTGTTAGCTCCTTTAAGAAAGTATTATGGCAACCTAGTATTAATTTCGCCTCTTTAATTATAAACTGCAACTGGGGCCGCAGTACCCTTCTTTTATAAAGCCGATGAGATAAATGGATCATAGTGTTGTGCTTTAATTCTGTAATCATTATAAGTAGTAAAGAGTGTAAGGTAGATTCTACATATTATAGCTGAAGTATCTTTATTTCCTGTTACGATGTCAGCATACGAAGTAGGTATATAGTATGATAAGTAGCCGACTTGAAGATAAAGAGTATGCTAATATATAAAGTAGGTAAATCTTTACGTGGGGTAAAAGACCTTATAGTGTAAATAACACCACTCAGTTGCAACAATAACACCCTACAATGAGAAAAATGCCCCAACTACCGTTTACCCACCTGATCTATATTTGCGGCAAAATAGCGATAGCACTGTACCCGCAGTATATTAATAGGAATGTTATTATGAATAAGATAGCCTTAGACGAGAGGTCACACCGAAGGTAGGTCGAGCTTCTTGAAATTCAAAGCACGTGCTGCTTGGTTTCGTAAAAAGCATAGAGAGGAAGATTCCTCATCACAAAAAGTTCTTTAGAGAACTGTATTCGTGTTTTCGATTATGATGTCACAGGATCTTCATCCTTGACAAGTTAGTTCATGGGTTTGATCCTGGCCCCGAATGAACGCTAGAGTTCTATTTTACACATGCGAGTCGAACGAGAGGTTTTTACCTTTAGTGGCACACGGGTGAGCACTTCCGGCTGTATCTGATGAGGAAGTTTGGTATATACCGACCGAGAGGACGAGGTAATGCTAAAAATATAAAGAAGATTGAATCGCTTCCTTCTAGGTAGCCGGCGGATTAGCGGTTGTAGGTGGGGTAACGGCCTACCTAGCCTATGATGCGTAGTTGATTTGGGAGATAGATCAGCCACATCGGGACTGAGACAAGGTCCGAGCTCCTACGGGGGGCAGCAGTGAAGAATCTTGGGCAATGGGCTAACGCCTGACCCAGTGAGAACACATGCATGATGAATGCGCACAGTTTTCTGTAAAGTGCTATTCGCGGGATCAAGAAAACGACACAAGCCCGAGATGAAGCGCCGGCCAACTCCGTGCCAGCAGCCGCGGTAAGACGGAGGGCGCGAGCGTTATTCGTTTTGATTGGGTGTAAAGGGTATGTAGGCGGCCCCCAGTATTTTGGCCAAAAGAGCGGAGTGTTCCTATGCTATATGGCCTTTGAAGAAGGGGGCTTGTGTTGATGATAGGTCGGGGCAAGTTCTTATGTAGGGGTAGAATCCCACCATATGAGAACGAACGTCAGCTGGCGAAGGCGCCCTTCCCGCTTCAACAGACGCTAAGGTACGGAAGCTTAGGTAGCAAACGGGATTAGATACCCCGGTAGTCTAAGCCGTCAACGATGAGTATTCACACTTAGGCAGAAGTTTCTGAAAGGAGGGGGTCCGATTGACCTTCCCTCCTTATCCTATTTGCTGGCGCTAACGCATTAAATACTCCACCTGGGGTCTACGATCGCAAGGTTGAAACTCAAAGGAATTGACGGGAACTCTTACAAGCGGTGGAGCATGTGGTGTAAACTGATGATCCTCGATAAACCTTACCAACTTTCTACCTTGAACTAAAGTAGCATAGTCTATGTATTACGTTCGAAATACGGATAATCATTTCTGTAGCGACGCTGCGTGCGCGAACCGCACGCAACAGTATGCAGGAGTGGATTACGTACGAGTAAGGTGCTGCATGGCTGTCTTCAGCTCGTGTCGTGAGGCGTAGGTTTAATTTCCACGAACGAACAAAACCCCCATCAGTTTAGGCGGGCTGTTCATGACTGTCCCCTCCATGAGTGGACCTCTGCGGGAGTTGTCCCGCAGAATTATGGCCTTGATACAGCAGCTATCTACGTAGGGCGCAAGCTCTACTATCTTTAG
>Ga0308165_1002029_pt1 | contig 25809 bp, 30 predicted proteins | sample PhyWR2_FD_201032 | JGI IMG/M metagenome (GOLD analysis project Ga0308165, IMG submission 201032) | Phyllosphere microbial communities from UC Gill Tract Community Farm, Albany, California, United States - DLSLW.R2 | ecosystem: Host-associated > Plants > Phyllosphere > Unclassified | place: USA... | reverse complement strand
TTCCACACATTCGAAACGCCACCGACAGTTAAGTAAAAAGGAGCGGCGGGCTGGTCCCGCCCACTTTGTATGACAGATCGTAAAAAGCCGAATAATCTGCGCACGGGTTTGTTGCTGGCGCTGGTGGCGTTTGTGTTCTTTGCCGGTATTTTCATCAACCGCATCTGGTTCCGCTGATGAGCGATTCCGACAAGAACGACGCCTCGCCGGAAGGCAGCCTGAACCGTCGGATGCTCGGCAAGCTGCTGGTGATTGCGGTGCTGATGTTCGGTTTCGGCTATGCGCTGATCCCGGTGTACAAAAAGATTTGCGAAGTGACTGGCGTCAATTTCCTGACGCCCAAGGATGTGACGGTCGAAGCGCCGAGCAATAGCCAGATCGACAAGAGCCGCACCGTGACGATCGAGTTCGACGGCAATTCGCAGGGACCGTGGCGCTTCCGCCCGACCGTGGCCAGCATGAAGGTCCATCCGGGCGAGATGACGCAGGTGGTGTACGAGGTGGTCAATACCCAGGCGCGCAGCGTCGACGCCCAGGCCATCCCCAGTTACGCGCCGCAACAGTCGGCAGCCTTCTTCAAGAAGGTGGAATGTTTCTGTTTCACGCAGCAGACGCTGGGTCCGAACCAGGCCAAGCAGATGCCGGTGGTGTTCTACATCGATCCGGCGCTGCCCAAGGATGTGACGACGATCACGCTGTCTTATACGTTCTTCGAGATCGGCGGGCAGGCCAAGAAGGCCAGCTGAAGCAAGACCGAAGAAAATAAGCCGGCGTCGCAGGCGACAGGAAGGAAGCAGCACATGAGCGACTTGAAGGATGCATCACAGCGCAAGGCGTCATTTGCAGCGACGATGAAGGCGGTGTTCTGGTCGTTCTTCGGTGTGCGCAAGCGCAGCGATTACGAAAACGACGCGGCCAAGTTGAATCCGCTGCACGTCATCATCGCCGGCGTCATTGGCGCGGCGATTTTTGTGACGGTATTGGTATTGATCGTGAAAATGGTAGTGGGCTCGGCGGTTTCTGCGTGAAGCAGCCGCAGTCCGGCAGCAAGTCATAACGGATGTGGCAGTGCAGGTCAGAAGCAGTCATTTATAAAAGATCCGAATTTTGTATTGGGAGATGGAGATGAGTTCTCAACACGCTAAAGCGCCGTACTATTTTGTACCTGGTCCCTCGCAGTGGCCGGTGCTGGCGGGTATTGCAATGCTGGTCACCATGGCCGGCGCATCGGCATGGGTCAACAGTTATTCCTGGGGCATGCCGCTCAACCTGATCGGCATCGTCGCCGTGCTGGTGGTGCTGTACAAATGGTTCGGCCAGGCTATCGGCGAATCCGAATCCGGCCAGTACAGCGCGCGCATCGATGCCTCGTTCCGCTGGAGCATGGGCTGGTTCATCTTCTCCGAAGTGATGTTCTTCGCGGCGTTCTTCGGCGCGTTGTTCTATGCCCGCAGCATCACCATGCCATGGCTGGCGGACCTGGATCACAAGGTGATCTGGCCCGACTTCGCTGCGCACTGGGGCAACATCGGTCCGGCCCGCACGATCGAATCGTTCCAGACCATGGGTCCGTTCCCGATCCCCACCATCAATACCGCATTGCTGCTGACGTCGGGCGTGACGCTGACAATTTCGCACCACGCGCTGCGCGCCGGCCATCGTGCGCAAACCGCGATCTGGCTGTTCGCCACCGTGCTGCTGGGCGCGATCTTCATGGGCTTCCAGGCGTACGAATACATGCATGCCTACAGCGAGCTGAACCTCAAGCTTACCTCCGGCATCTACGGTTCAACCTTCTTCATGCTGACCGGCTTCCACGGCTTCCACGTGACCATGGGCGCGATCATGTTGTCGGTGGTGCTGTACCGCGTGCTGCGCGGCCACTTCACGCCGGAACACCACTTCGCCTTCGAAGGCGCGGCCTGGTACTGGCACTTTGTGGACGTGGTCTGGCTGGGTCTGTACGTCGTCGTCTATTGGCTATAACGACTACCCGCTCCGGCAACAAAAAGCCGCACCTCGGTGCGGCTTTTTTACGGGCGGAACATTCGTCGAAAAATCCTGAAAGCATGCGCCGCATCGTGTAAGCTGTGGCGGCTCGCGCCTGGCGACAAAGGTCAGCGAATGCCGGTCGGCTGTATCCAGCCCAGGCGATAAGCGATCAGCAGCAGGATGAACAGCAGCACCGAAAATCCAACGCGCATCGTCAGCGCGTATACCGTACGATTGCTCTTGCCTTTGTCGCGCATCATGAACAGCAGGGCGGACGCAAGACTGCCGATGATGAGCACGAAAGCGATGGCGACAATGATTTTCATGGCGGGTGCGGGTGGTTTGAAAAGGAAGGCGCCGCAGCCTGCGGAGCGGCTTGAATAAAGTGACATTGTAATGCCAATCAGATTCCATATTCGATGGACTCCTCTGCTGGCCACGGTGATCGTGGCAGCCATCGGCATATCGCTGGGTCAGTGGCAGACCAGGCGCGGCGACGAGAAGGAGGCAATCCGGATCAAGATGGCGGCGCGCCAGTCGGCCCCGGCGATGACGCTGACAAATACCGCCGGTATCGACGTTGCCGAGGCCGAATTCCGCCATGTCAAACTGCGCGGCCGCTTCGTGTCCGGATGGACGACCTACCTGGAAAATCGTCCCTACAATGGCGTGCCCGGATTCTATGTGCTGATGCCGTTTAAAATAACCGGCGCTGACTTGTCTGGGTCGGCAATATTGATCGAACGCGGCTGGGCGCCGCGCGATGCCAATGACCGCACGCGCGTGCCGGTGGTGCCGACACCGGCGGAGGAAGTTGAAATTGAGGGCGTGATCCGCAGCGACGCCGGCCACTTGCTGCAGCTCGGCGCGGCCGAGGCGCCGCGGCCGGGCGCGATCATGCAGAACCTCGACATCGTCGCCTACGCGCGCGCCAGTCAATTGCCGCTGGCGCCGTTCGTGGTGGAGCAGTCGGGCGATTTCAATGATGGTCTGGTACGCGACTGGCCGGCGCCGTCGCTGGGAACAGAACGTCATCGCGGCTACGCCGTGCAATGGTATGCGCTGGCCTTGATGGCCGTGATTTTTTTCGTTGTTACAGGATTCCGAAGTGGAAAAAAGCAAAGAGCAGAGTAAGGGTCAACCGCGGGATCAACCGCCGGGTCAACAGCGCAAGAGCGGCCGCTGGAAGCTGCTGCTGGTGGTCGCAGTATGCGCCGCGCCGATGATCGCGTCATATTTCACCTATTACGTGATCAAACCGGAAAGCCGCACCAACTACGGCACGCTGCTCGACCCGCGCGACTATCCGATTCCGCCGCTGGGCAGCACGACGCTCGACGGCAAACCGGCAAAGCTGGAGGACTACAAAGGCAAGTGGGTCCTGTTGCAAGTATCAGGCGGTGAATGCGACAACGCCTGCAAGACGCGCCTGTTCGCCATGCGCCAGCTGCGCCTGATGCAGGGCAAGGAAATGGAGCGCATCGAACGCGTCTGGCTGATCACCGACGCCACACCCCTCGACACCATGCTCATGCGCGAATACGACGGCACCGACATGCTGCGCGTGGATCCGAAACTGCTCAAGGCCTGGCTGCCGACCGATGCCGGCACCAGCGTGGAAGACCATCTCTACATGATCGACCCGCGCGGCAACCTGATGATGCGCTTCCCCAAGGATGCCGACCCCAACAAGGTCAAGAAGGACATCAGCAAACTGCTGCGCGCATCGAGCATAGGATAAAGCCGTCATGCTGCTTCAACTTGCCATCATGGGCTTGCTGGTCGCGCTGATACCGTTGACGTTGACCTGGGTGTCCAATGACGCCGACAAATACCGCAAGCTGGTCTGGATCACGCTGTTCCTGACCTTCGACCTGATCATGTTCGGCGCCTTCACGCGGCTGACCGATTCCGGCCTGGGCTGTCCCGACTGGCCGGGTTGCTACGGCCATTCCAATCCCTTGCTGGCGCATGAGCACATCAGCGCCGCACAGGAAGCCATGCCGACCGGACCGGTGACGGCCGCCAAGGCGTGGATAGAAATGATCCATCGCTACCTGGCGATGGCGGTCGGCGTGCTGATCATTACGCTAATGGTGATTGCGTGGCGGCGCTGGATCAAGTCGGGGCGCACCGAGCTCAAGTTCCGGCCATGGTTTCCGACGCTGCTGTTCCTGTTCGTCTGCCTGCAGGGTGCGTTCGGCGCCTGGACCGTGACACTCAAGCTGCAGCCGGTGATCGTCACGATCCACCTGCTGCTCGGCCTGACGCTGCTGGCCATGCTGACCTGGCTGGGCGCGCGCCAGAATGCGCATGCGCCGGTGTCGTCGCCGGGCCGTGCGCTGGCGGGCCCGGCGCTGCTCGGCCTGTTGCTGCTGACGGTGCAGGTTGCGCTGGGCGGCTGGGTCAGCACCAACTATGCGGCGCTGGCGTGCAACGATTTTCCGTTGTGCCACGGCGCGCTGATTCCGCAGATGGATTTCGACAACGGCTTCACGCTGTGGCGCCACCTGGGCAAGACCGCCGACGGCGAATATTTGCCGTTCCCGGCGCTGACGGCGATCCACTGGGTGCATCGTACATTTGCCTTCGTGGTGATTGCCTACATCGCCTGGCTGGCGCACAAGGCGCTCAAGGACGGCGGCCTGCGAAAGACCGGACGCGGGCTGCTGATCGTAATCGCCCTGCAGCTGGGCACCGGCCTGGCGACGATTTACCTGAACTGGCCGCTGGCCATTGCCGTCGTGCACAACGGCGGTGCAGCGCTGCTGCTGCTTTTGCTGGTCATGTTAAACTACAAGACCAGACACGCCGCTGCCGTCGAGGCCGCGCACGCCGTTCCCGCATCGTTTTGAAGACATGACCACATTGACTGCACAACCCAATCGCATCGCCCAGTACTGGGCCTTGACCAAGCCGCGCGTGACGCAGCTGGCGGTGTTCTGCGCCGTCATCGGGATGTTCCTGGCGACGCCGGAATTGCCCGACTGGCGCAAGGTGGTGTTCGCCACTATCGGCATCTGGCTGCTGGCCGGCGCCGCTTTCGCCATCAATTGCCTGGTGGAACGCGAAATCGATTCGCGCATGGCGCGCACCGCACGACGTCCGATGGCGCGCGGCGAAATCACCGTGGCGCAGACCCTGATGTTTTCCGGCGTGATCGGCGGCATGGGGATGTGGGTGCTGTACAGCATGGTCAATCCGCTGACCATGTGGCTGACGCTGGCGACCTTCGTCGGCTACGCCATCATCTACACCATCATCCTCAAACCGTCGACGCCGCAGAACATCGTCATCGGCGGCCTGTCGGGCGCCATGCCGCCTGCGCTGGGCTGGGCCGCGATTGCCAACGACGTGCCGATGCAGGCCTGGATCCTGGTGCTGATCATCTTCATCTGGACGCCGCCGCACTTCTGGGCGCTGGCGATGTACCGCCGCGACGACTACGCCAAATCCGGCCTGCCCATGCTGCCCATCACGCACGGCATGAAGCTGACGCAATTCCATATCCTGCTCTACACGATCGCGCTGATCGCCACCTCCATGCTGCCGTTCGCGGTCGGCATGAGCGGCCTGATCTACCTGGGGACGGCGATTGTGCTGGGATTGATTTTCTTCCATTACTCCTGGCAGATCTACCGCCACTACACCGACCTGATTGCGCGCAAGGCCTTCACCTTCTCGATCATTTATCTGTCGATCCTGTTCGCCGCACTGCTGGTCGACCATTACCTGTTGTTCAGGACTTTCTGATGAAACGTTTGCTGTCTTTCCTGTCGGCTGCGCTGCTGGCCCTTGGCGTACTGTCGCTGGCCGCCTGCCAGCAGAGCCCTGCCGAAAAATTCGTCAACACCGACGTCACCGGCCTGGAATACGCCAAGGACTTCGCATTGACCGACCACAACGGCAAGCCGCGCACGTTGGCCGATTTCAAGGGCAAGGCGGTGGTGATGTTCTTCGGTTACACGCAATGCCCGGATGTCTGCCCGACCACCATGGCCGAGATGGCGAACGTGATGAAGGAACTCGGCCCGCAAGCCGACAAGGTGCAGGTGCTGTTCGTGACCGTGGATCCGGCACGCGATACGCCGCAGATCCTGTCGCAGTATGTGCCGGCCTTCGACAAGCGCTTCCTCGGGCTGTACGGCGACGAAGCCGCGACCGCCAAGGTAGCCAAGGAATTCAAGGTGTTCTATCAGAAGGTGCCGGGCAAGACCGCCGGCAGCTACACGATGGACCACACCGCCGGCAGCTACGTGTTCGATCCGCAGGGACATATCCGCCTGTTCGTGCGGCATGGCCAGGGTGCCGAGCCTATCGTGCATGACCTGAAATTGCTATTGTCCTGACGGACTCTGCGGACAAAAGAAAAGGCGCTCAATTGAGCGCCTTTTTCATTGCTGGGATTTGTCTGCCGGTCAGTATCAGGCAAAAGCCTGCAGCGAACCCTTCATCTTCTTCAGCGCCACTGCTTCGATCTGGCGGATACGCTCGGCGGAGACGCCGAATTCGTCGGCCAATTCGTGCAAGGTAGCGCCGCTGCCGTCGTCGTTGGCCAGCCAGCGTGCTTCCACAATACGGCGCGAACGGTCGTCGAGCTTGCTCAGCGCAGCTTCCAGGCCTTCCGATTGGAGCCGGTCGTATTGCTTGGCTTCCATCACCCGGGTTGGTTCGTTATTGTCCGAAGACAGGTAGGCGATCGGTGCGAACTTGTCGTCGTCATCGTCGGTCGGCGCTTCCAATGCAACATCGCGACCGGACAAACGAGTTTCCATCTCGATGACTTCTTCGCGCTTGACGTCCAGCGTCTTGGCCAGCGCGTCGACTTGCGCCGGCGTCATGGCGTCCAGGCCGGTTTTGTGGCTGCGCAAGTTGAAGAACAGCTTGCGTTGGGCTTTGGTCGTCGCGACCTTGACCAGACGCCAGTTCTTCAGGATGTATTCATGCATCTCGGCCTTGATCCAGTGCATCGCGTAGGACACAAGACGCACGTTTTGATCCGGGTCGAAGCGCTTGACCGCCTTCATCAGGCCGATGTTGCCTTCCTGGATCAGGTCGGCGTGCGGCAGGCCGTAGCCCAGATAGCCGCGCGCGATCGACACCACCAGGCGCAGATGGGACAGCACCAGTTTTTGAGCGGCGCCAAGGTCGTTCTTTTCGCGCAGGGCGCGGGCCAACGACACTTCTTCAGCTTGCGTCAGCATCGGCAGGCGATTAACGGCCGAAATGTAGGCGTCAATGTTGCCCAGGCTCCCGGAGAAGCCGAGCGCAAGCGCATTGGTCTCGACGGGCATGAGTGCAGTAGCTGATTTCATTGATTCTCCTTGGTTCCTGTGAGGAAGCGATGCGTAAATTGGGCTGTTGCCTTAAAGCCGCACTATTTCTATCAACTATTCTAGCACTCCTCAATTGAGAGTGCTAATAACGAATCTGGAAGGAAGAAATAGGTATTTTCTATGACTGCTTTTCAGGCAATTGGCTTTGCAACGCAAGAATTAGAGGAGATCTGGGGCGCGAAGTTGCTTGTTTCAAGTCGAAACTTGTAACAAATATTGCGGAGCAATATTAAAAAATGGCAACAAATCCACCAAAAAATTCTTGGCCATTTCTAATTAATGTTGAAGGCAGATTCAGGCCAGTCGTGACAAGTGCCGTTTGACCGACAACATCGCGCCGATCAGGCCGAGCAGGGCGCTGACGCCGAGCAAGAATCCGATGGCCGCAATGCTGGGCGGGGCCAGGCGGAATTCGGAGGCGTACAAACGGGCGAAGTCGGTGATCGCCAGGTTGAGCGGTTGCAACGCCAGCACCACCAGGCCCAACGCCAATCCGCCGGCGCAGACACCGAGCAGGGCGCCGGTGTAATAAAAAGGCCGGTGGATGAAGGCGTTGGTGGCGCCGAGCAGACGCGAGACTTCGATCTCCTCATACTGCGTCATGACCTGCAGGCGGATGGTGTTAAAGACGACGGCCACGACCACCGCACCCAGCGTGATGCCGAGGAACAGCAGTACCAGCCGCAAGATGCGCAGCAGTGCAGCCAGCCGTTTGACCCAGGCCGAATCGATCTGCACCGTGTCGACGCCCGGCATGGCCTTGAGCTTTTGCGCGATGTCGTCGACGCGAGTGGCGTCCATGGCGTCCTGGAAGCCAGACATCTTCAGCACATAGCTATCAGGCAGGGGATTGGCGCCCAGCGTGGCCAGCACATCATTCAAGCCGGTCTTGCTCTTGAGCGTGTCGAAGGCTTTTTCGCGCGGCGTGAAATCGATGCGGGCGGCGCTGCTGCTGTCGGCCAGCACGGCGCGGATGTTGCCGGCCAGCGCGGTGGCCTTGTCGCGCGAGACGTCCATTTTCAGGAAGATGCTGATCTCGGGCTCCACCGCCAGTTGTTCCGAGACCGGGCGCACGTTCTCTAGCACGGTCAGGCCGGCGAACGGCAGCGCCAGCGCGATCGACACCACCAGCACGTTGAGGATGAAGTTGCCGGGTGAGCGCAGCAGGTGGTGGAAGGCGTCGGCGAAAGCGAAGAAATGTTGGCGCAGCCAATTCATTGCGAAATCTCCACCGGGTTGCTGACGCCGTTGTGCCAGCCATCGACGATGCGGCCACGGTCAAGATAGATGATGCGGTCGGCGCCGGTCAGGTATTGCTCGTCGTGGGTCGAGATCAGGCAGGTCACGCCGACGCCGTGGAAGGACTTGAGCGCCGCCAGTACCTTGTTGGCGTTGTCGCGGTCGAGGTTGGCGGTCGGTTCGTCGGCCAGGATGATCTGCGGACGGTTGACGATGGCGCGCGCGATCGCCACGCGCTGCTGTTCGCCGCCCGACAGTTCCTGCGGGCCGGAACTCGCCTTGTCGAGCAGGTCGACCTTGTCCAGTGCGGCGCGCGCGCGTTTTTCGGCATCCGAACGCGGTGCGCCGGTGACGATCAGCGGCAGCATCACGTTGGCCAGGATGCTGCGGTCCTGCAGCAGGCGCTGCTGCTGGAAAATCAGGCCAAGGTTGCGGCGCAGGTAGGGCATGCCCGAAGGCTTGATGGCATTGATGCTCTGGCCGTTGACGCTGAGCGTGCCGGCGCTGGGGCGCTCCATCGCGGCGATCATCTTGAGCAGGGTCGACTTGCCGGCGCCGGACGGGCCGGCCAGGAACAGCAGCTCGCCCTTCCTGACCGAGAGCGTGATGTCGCGCAACGCAAAGACATCGCGCGAATATTGTTTGGAGACCTTGGCGAATTCGATCATCGTCGGTGATGGATTTGTTTTTCTCGGGCGCGGTTCAAATTTGTTTTCAGCTCAGTTTCAACTTAGCAAGGCATCCACGAACTCTTCGGCATCGAACGCCTGCAGGTCGTCGATCGACTCGCCCACGCCGATGAAATACAGCGGCACCGGGCGCGTTTTGGCAATGGCCGCCAGTATGCCGCCCTTGGCGGTGCCGTCCAGCTTGGTCACGACCAGACCGGTCAGGCCGAGCGCGTCGTCGAAGGCCTTGACCTGCGCCAGCGCATTTTGGCCGGTATTGCCGTCGATGACCAGCAGTACTTCATGCGGCGCGGTGTCCATGGCCTTGCCGATGACGCGCTTGATCTTCTTGAGCTCGTCCATCAGGTGCAACTGGGTCGGCAGGCGACCTGCAGTGTCGACCATGACGACGTTGGTGCGCCGCGCCGTGGCCGAATGCACGGCGTCGTAGGCCACCGCCGCCGGATCTCCCGACTCTTGCGAAATCACGGTGATGTTGTTGCGTTCGCCCCAGACGGTCAACTGTTCACGGGCGGCGGCGCGGAAGGTGTCGCCGGCGGCCAGCAGCACCGATTGGTCGTGCGCCTGCAAATGCTTGGCCAGCTTGCCGATGGTGGTGGTCTTGCCGGCGCCGTTGACGCCCGCGATCATCATCACCAGCGGTTGATGGCGACCCAGCACCAGCGGCTTCTGCAATGGGCGCAGCATCTCGATGAGCAGCGCGCGCAAGGCCTGGCGCACCTGGTCCGCTTCGGTCAGCTTCTCGTCCCTGACCTTCTTCTTGAGTGCATCAAGGAGGAACTGGGTCGCATCGACGCCGGCGTCGGACACCAGCAAGGCCGACTCCAGTTCTTCGTACAGCTCCTCGCCGATCTTGGCGCCGACGAACAGCGTGGTCAGGTTGCTGGAGGTCTTGGACAGGCCGCTCTTGAGACGCGCCAGCCAGGAACGCTTGGCCTCGACCGACGGCGGTGCAGCCTCGACGATCTCTTCGGCAGCGGGATGGCTTGGAGCAGTTGCAGGAATTGCAGGGGCAGCCGCCGTGACGGGCGCGGCCTGAGGAGCTGCTTCTTTGGCAACGGCGGGTTCAGGCTGGGGTTTTTTCTTGAAGAAACTAAACATCGGATGCTGGGCTGGCTCTGTCGAAAGTGGCTGCGGTGTCTGATGGGGGCCGTTTCCGGCCGTGTCCAGGCGGGAAATCGCAATGAACAAGGTACAATTGGCCAGCCTCTTGCCCGGATACTGCCGTCCGGGCGGTCCTTGGCCAGCCCCCGCATTCTATCAGAGCACAGCGCATGAAATTGAAGATCAGAGCAATCCTGTCGACCGGTTTGGTGTTTGCGTCCCTGGCGGGCTACGGCCTCGCGGTCCGGGCTCAGTCTTCCGGCCCGGCGGCGGCTCAGGCAACCGCGCAGACAACCGCGCAGGCGACTGAATTCATGCTTAAAAACGGCATGAAAGTCATCGTCAAGGAAGACCATCGCGCGCCCACCGCGGTCCAGATGGTCTGGTACAAGGTCGGCTCGATTGACGAGACCAACGGCGCCACCGGCCTCGCCCATGCGCTGGAACACATGATGTTCAAGGGCACCAGGAAGCACAAGGTCGGCGAGTTCAGCCGCCTGGTCGCCGAACTCGGCGGTCGCGAAAACGCCTTCACCAATCGCGACTACACCGCGTACTTCCAGCAGGTCGAGCACAATCGCCTGGAGGCGGTGATGGCGCTGGAAGCCGACCGCATGCGCAACCTGCAGTTCGACCAGAACGAATTTGCCAAGGAAATCCGCGTCGTCATGGAAGAGCGCCGCTGGCGCACCGACGACCAGCCGCAAGGCCTGATGAACGAAGCGCTACACGCCGCCGCCTTCGTGGCCCATCCCTACCATCATCCGGTGGTCGGCTGGATGGACGACCTGCAGCACATGACCATCCGCGACATCGAAGACTGGTATCGCCGCTGGTACGCTCCAAACAACGCCACGCTGGTGGTCAGCGGCGACGTCAGCGCGCAAAAGGTGGCGGCGCTGGCGGAGAAATACTTCGGGCCGATTCCGTCCAGGACCATCGTGCGCGGCAAGCCGCAGAACGAACCCGAACAGAACGGCCTGCGCCGTGTGACCGTCAAGGCGCCGGCGGAAAATCCCTACGTCATCCTGGCGTTCAAGGCGCCGACGCTGCGCGAAGTCGAACAAGATCAGGATGTCTATGCGCTCGACGTGCTGTCAGCGGTGCTCGACGGCTACGACAACGCGCGCCTCAACGACAAGCTGGTGCGCACCGACAAGGTCGCCAACAGCGTCGGCGCCAGCTACGACGACATCACGCGCGGCCCTGCGCTTTTCACGCTGGAAGGCAGCCCGGCCGCCGGCACCACCACCACGCAACTTGAGGCCCTGCTGCGCGCCGAAGTCGAGCGCATCGCCCGCGATGGCGTGTCGGAGCAGGAATTGCAGCGCGTGAAAACGCAATTGATTGCATCGCAGGTCTACAAGCGCGATTCCGTTTTCGGCCAGGCCATGGAAATCGGCGTGATGGAAATGGCCGGCCTGTCGCACCAGAACATCGATCGCATCGTCGAGCGGCTCAAGTCGGTCACGCCGCAGCAGGTGCAAGCGGTGGCGCAGAAGTATTTCAGCGACGACAAGCTGACCGTGGCGACACTGGAACCCTTGCCGTTGTCCGGCAAGAAGGCCGGCCCGCCGCCCGGGCCGTTGCGCTGAGCTGAGCCCGGTTGATCTGTAGTGCACGAACCACCTGATCTGCCGATTGATCTCCAGTTGCACTCTTACCAAGGAATAGCATGCCAGTGATCGTCGTTGCAAACCCCAAAGGCGGCGTAGGTAAAAGCACTCTCTCGACCAACCTCGCCGGCTATTTCGCCAGCCGCGGCCACGGCGTGCTGCTGGGCGACACCGACCGCCAGCAGTCGGCGCGCGCGTGGCTTAACATCCGGCCGCCGGCGGCGCCGCCGATCGCTACCTGGGAGATCAGCGAAGACTATATCGCCAAGCCGCCCAAAGGCACCACGCACGTGGTGCTGGACACGCCCGCAGGCTTGCACGGCTGGCGCCTGAACGACGTGCTCAAGCTGGCCGACAAGGTAGTGGTGCCGCTGCAGCCGTCCATCTTCGACATCCTGGCGACGCAGGATTTCCTGCGCCGTCTGGCGGAAGAAAAAGCCGTGCGCCAGGGCGACATCGATGTCGGCATTGTCGGCATGCGCGTCGACGCGCGCACGCGTTCGGCCGAGCAGTTGCATCGCTTCATCGAAGGTCTCAACCTGCCGGTGCTGAGCTATCTGCGCGACACCCAGAATTACGTGCAACTGGCGGCGCATGGCCTGACCCTATGGGATATCGCGCCATCGCGCGTGCAGCGCGATATCGAGCAATGGCAGCCGATCATCGACTGGGTGAATGGTACGGCCGGCGCTCCGGTTGTTGCGCCTGCGGCCGCCGATCCGGCCGGGCAGGGTGGATGAAAAAGAATGCAGGTGGTTTCCGTTTTATTTCGCAGTTGATTGGTCCGGTATCAAGATGAAAAAATACGTGTTGTTGTGCGCCCTCGTTTTCGGCGGTTTTACAGTGCAGGCGCAAGCAGCCCTGCAGATCCAGTCGTGGTCGTTGCCCAATGGCGCGCGCGTGCTGTTCGTGGAAAACCACGCGATTCCGATGCTCGATCTCAGCGTGGAGTTCGACGCCGGTGCGCGCCGCGATCCTGACGGAAAATCAGGGCTGGCTTCGCTGACCCACGCCCAGCTCACGCGTGGCGTTGCCGCGAGCGGCGATGCGCCCGCGCTGACGGAAGCGCAGATCCTCGACGGGCTCGCCGACGTGGCGGCCCAGCGCGGCGGCGGCGCCAGCATGGATCGTGCCGGCGTGACCTTGCGCATGTTGTCGAGCGCCGCCGAGCGCGACGCTGCAATCGGTTTGCTGGCGCGCACCCTGGCGCAGCCGAGCTTCCCCGCGGCATTGTTCGCCCGCGACAAGGCGCGCACCATCGCCGATATACGCGAGTCCCAGACCAAGGCCGAAGACATTGCCGCCAAGGCATTCTGGGCCGCACTTTACGGCACACATCCGTACGCACGCCAGGAAACCGAGGACAGCGTCGACGCTATCACACGCGACGATCTGGTCGCCTTCCATCGCACGCACTATGTCGCCAATCGCGCCGTTGTCGCGTTGATCGGCGACGTCACGCGTGCGCAGGCCGACCAGATCGCGCAGCGGCTGACGCAGCAATTGCCGCAAGGCGCGCCATTGCCGGCCCTGCCTGAAGTCGCACTCGCAGTGCCGCAGGACCAGCGCATCAGCCATCCCGCTTCGCAATCGCATATCCTGATCGGCATGCCGGCACTGGTGCGCGGCGATCCGGATTTCTTCGCGCTGACGGTCGGCAACTACATCCTCGGCGGCGGTGGTTTCGTCTCGCGCCTGACCAACGAAGTGCGTGAAAAGCGTGCGCTGACGTACAGCGTCTACAGCTACTTCTCGCCGCTGGCGCAGAAGGGGCCGTTCCAGATCGGCCTGCAGACCAAGCAGGAGCAGACCGCCGAAGCGCTCGGGGTGGTGCGCCGAACGCTCGGCGACTACCTGCGCGACGGCCCGACTGCAAGCGAACTGAAGGCGGCCAAGGACAACCTGATCGGCGGCTTCGCGCTACGCATCGACAACAACCGCAAGATTCTCGACAACCTTGCAGTGATCGGCTACTACGGCCTGCCGCTGGACTATCTCGACACATGGACTGCCAATATCGGCAAAGTTACCGTGGCGCAAATCCGCGCTGCTTTCAAACGTAAAATCGCGCTCGATCAACTCAGTACGGTTGTGGTCGGCGAAGCAAAATAAAACATGAGCAAGACAGCAAGAAAACATGGCGTGGCCGGCGGCCACCACGGCCATCACGGCAATCGTCCTTCGCACCAGGTGCGCATCATCGGCGGGCAATGGAAGCGCACGCCGCTGCCGGTGCTCGAGGCCGAAGGCCTGCGCCCGACGCCGGACCGCGTGCGCGAGACGGTGTTCAACTGGATCACGCATCTGATCGACGCCGATTGGCAAGGCGTGCGTTGCCTCGACCTGTTCGCCGGCACGGGCGCGCTCGGTTTCGAAGCCGCCAGCCGTGGCGCGCAGCGCGTGGTCATGGTGGAGAATCACGGACCGGCTGCCCGCCAGCTCGACGCCAGCAAGGAAAAATTGAAAGCCGCACAAGTCGAAGTGCGGCGCGGCGATGCGCTGGCGCTGTTGCAAGGTTACAAGTCGCCAAGCCTGACGCCGACAAACTCAAGCGCGGGATTCAACCTCATCTTCGCCGATCCGCCGTATCATCAGGACTGGCTCGCGAAGATCATGCCCGTATGCGAGCAAGTGCTGGCCGACGGCGGCCTGGTGTATGTGGAATCGGAGCATGCCTTGGAAGGCGAAGAGTTGCCCGCCTGGATGGCGCCGTGGGAGGTTGTCAGGGCCGACAAGGCGGGCATGGTGTTTTATCATTTATTGCGGCGCAAAAACATCGGCTCTCAGGCATAATGCGCGTTCTGATTGCTTAGCTGGTGAGGAGAGACCCTGATGGTGACAGCTGTTTATCCGGGAACATTCGATCCGTTGACACGTGGCCATGAAGATCTGGTCAGACGCGCGTCGGGATTGTTTGACAAGTTGGTCGTAGGCGTAGCGGACAGCAAAAACAAGAAGCCGTTTTTCTCCCTTGAGGAGCGCCTGTCGATAGCAAATGAAATACTCGGGCACTATCCGAATGTCCAGGTGGAAAGTTTTTCCGGCCTGCTCAAGGATTTCGTGCGGCAAAACAATGCCCGCGTGATTGTGCGCGGCCTGCGCGCGGTATCGGATTTCGAATACGAATTCCAGATGGCCGGCATGAATCGTTATCTGCTGCCCGACGTGGAAACCTTGTTTCTGACGCCGTCGGACCAATATCAGTTCATATCGGGCACCATCGTGCGCGAAATCGCCCTGCTGGGCGGTGATGTGTCGAAGTTCGTATTTCCCTCGGTCGAAAAATGGCTGAAGGAAAAGATGGCCAAGATGGATTTGTAATGTCCGCATTGCCTGCCTGGACGAGACCGGTCGGCAATTCAGCGGCGTGCTGCATGTAAAGGAAGCGTTTGTATGGCACTGATGATCACCGATGATTGCATTAACTGCGACGTCTGCGAGCCCGAGTGCCCGAACGAGGCGATTTACATGGGTCCGCAGATCTATGAAATCGACCACAACAAATGCACCGAATGCGTCGGTCATTTCGATGAGCCGCAATGCCAGCAAGTCTGCCCCGTCGCCTGCATCCCGTTCGATCCCGCCTGGCGCGAATCCAAAGAGCAGCTGATGCTCAAGTATGAAACGCTGCAGGCCGCGGCCAAGAGCTGAACCCTTCCTCACTCTTCTTTCTATCTTCCTGGCTCATAAGAAAAACCTGCTTGCATATAGGCAGTCGGTATTTCTGTCCCGACCGCTCGCGCGGTATCATCATCGCTCGCCACTTTTTTCGCAGTTTTACGCGCGCGTCGATGGATTCCAGCGGCCGCCTCGCCGGGAAAACAGCCATGCCCAATCATCAGCGCCTGCGTCACTTCATCACCTCTTTCTCCTCCTTGCTGGAACGTGAAAGCGCCGAAGCGGCCATCCTGCGCGACGGTGCCGGCCTCCTGCGCGACCTGGTCGCAGTCGACGACTGGCTGCCGGACGCGTATGCCCAGCCGGATCCGGAACGCTATCGCCAATACCTGCTGCACGTCGATTCGGCGCAGCGCTTTTCGGTGGTCAGCTTCGTCTGGGGACCGGGCCAGCAAACGCCGGTGCACGACCATACCGTGTGGGGTCTGATCGGCATGCTGCGCGGTTCGGAATATTCGCAGTCCTATCGTTGGAACGAGGGTGACGGCAAGCGCTCGCTCGCGCCGCACGGGGAACCGATACAATTGACGCCCGGCATGGTGGAGCCGATTTCGCCCAACCTCGACGGCCTCGACGACATCCATCGCGTGCGCAATGCACATGCGGACCAGGTGTCGATCAGCGTGCATGTCTATGGCGCCAACATCGGCGCGGTGCACCGTTCGGTGTATCAGCCGGACGGCACGCGCAAGGCCTTCATTTCGGGCTATTCGAACACCACGCTGCCCAATATCTGGGATTTATCCAAGGAGACGAAGACGACATGAGCAGCATCCGCATTGGTGTTGATACCCGAAGCTTTCAACAAGTCCGCGACGACCTTCTGGCGCGCCGTGAAATTGCATTGCTCGACGTGCGCGAAGAAGCGCCGCATGCCGAAGCGCATCCGTTGTTCGCCGCCAATCTGTCGTTCTCGCACCTGGAGCTGCTGGCCTACGCACGCATCCCGCGGCGCGAAACCGCGATTGTCGTGCTCGATGACGGCGACGGCCTGGCACAGAAGGCTGCCGAGCGTTTCATCGCGCTCGGCTACAGCAACGTCAGCGTGCTCGACGGCGGCGTGACGGGATGGAAGGCAGCCGGCGGCGAGTTGTTTCAGGACGTCAACGTGCCCAGCAAATCCTTCGGCGAACTGGTGGAAAGCAAGCGTCACACGCCGTCGCTGTCCGCGCCTGAGGTCAAGGCCCTGCTCGACGCAAAGGAAAACGTGGTGGTGCTCGATGCACGCCGCTTCGACGAATACCAGAACATGAACATCCCAACCTCGATCAGCGTGCCCGGCGCCGAACTGGTCTTGCGCGTGCGTGAGCTGGCGCCGGATCCGAAGACGCGCGTGATCGTCAACTGCGCCGGCCGCACGCGCAGCATCATCGGCACGCAATCGCTGGTCAACGCCGGTATTCCCAACCAGGTCCACGCGCTGCGCAACGGCACCATCGGCTGGACGCTGGCCGGGCAAGAACTCGAACACGGCAACAGCCGCCAATTCCCGGTGGAGCTGACGGCGGCAACGCGCGTGCAGGCGGCGGCCGACGCTCGCGCCGTGGCGGAGCGCGCCGGCGTCAAGCGCCTGGATGCGCAGGGTTTGCAGGCGCTGCGCGCCGACACGGCCCGCACCACTTATCGCTTCGACGTGCGCACGCCGCAGGAATATGAAGCCGGCCATCTGCCCGGCTTCCTCAGCGCGCCCGGCGGCCAACTGGTGCAGGAGACCGAATCCAACGCCGCCGTGCGCGGCGCCCGCATCGTACTGGTCGACGACGACGGCGTGCGCGCCAACATGACGGCGTCGTGGCTGGCGCAGATGGCGTGGGAAGTGTACGTGCTTGACGGCGCGACCGCGCAGCAGTTCAGCGAGCACGGCCCGGCGCCGCGTGAATTGCCGCCGGTGCCGTCCTCTGAAAAAATCACGCCGCAGACATTGGCCGGCTGGCTGGAGCAGGACAAAGCCCAAGGCAGGGCAGGCAAGGGTACGGTGGTGCTGGACTTCTCCACCAGCGCGAACTACGTCAAACAGCATGTTCCCGGCGCCTGGTTCGCCTTGCGCTCGCAACTGGCGCAAGCCTTGCAGAACGTGCCGGCGGCCGAGCGTTACGTGGTCACCTGCGGCAGCAGCCTGTTGGCAGCGTTCGTCATCGGCGACCTGGCTGCGCTGACCGACAAGCCGGTATTCCTGCTGGAGGGCGGCAACAACGGCTGGAAGGCCGCCGGCCTGCCGCTCGAGACCGGCGCGACTTCGCTGGCCTCGCCGCGCATCGACCGCTATCGCCGTCCGTACGAAGGCACCGACAATCCCGCCTCCGCCATGCAGGCCTATCTCGACTGGGAGTTCGGCCTGGTCGAGCAACTCGGCCGCGACGGCACTCATGGGTTCCAGGTCATATGAGGTATTGCTGAACGACAGGTAAAGAAAACACGCGACCCGATTACAATGACGGTCGCGTTTTCTTTTGAAACAATACTCATGCAACACATCCCGCCGCGCGCAGTCGGCGCACTGCTCGTCAACACCACCATCTGGGGCTTGTCCTGGATCGCCTTCAAATCCCTGCAGCAGCAGGGCATCCATCCGCTGTGGGCGACCGCGATCATCTTTTCCTGCTGCACGCTGTGGATGCTGCTGCTCAAGCGCAAATCGCTGCGCGAGATCGGCAAGCATCCTGAGCTGATTTACGTGGCGATTGCCTCCGGCCTGACCAATACCGCTTTCAACGGTGCGGTAGCATTCGGCGACGTGGTGAGGGTGGTCTTGCTGTTTTATCTGATGCCGATCTGGGCCGTGATCCTGGCGCGACTGGTGCTGCACGAGCCGATCACGCAGCGCGCGGTGTTGCGGATTGCACTGGGGCTCACCGGCGCCGTCATCGTGTTGTATCAGCCGGCCATCGGCGTGCCCCTGCCGCACGATCTGGCCGACTGGGTGGCGCTGGCCGGCGGTTTCTTCTTCGCCGTCAACAACATCATGTTGCGTCGCCTGCACGGCGTCGCCGACGGCGCCCGCGCGATCGCCATGCTCAGTGGCGGCGCGGTGCTCTCGATTATCCTCGGCGCAGCGCTGGCGGCATCCGGACTGATCGCCTGGCCCGCCGTCATCGGCGCGCCGTCGGTGCCGACGCTGGCCTTGTGGTCGGTGCTGTTCATGGTGTCCAACCTGTGCCTGCAATACGGCGTGGCGCGGTTGCCGGCGAACATCACGGCGGTGGTCATGCTGGTGGAAATCATTATCGCCGCGGTATCGGCGTGGCTGTTCGGCGCGGCGGAATTGCGCGTTCAGGATCTGATCGGCGGCGCCTTGATCATCGCCACGCCGTGGCTGGTGCGCGACCGCCGGATAGCGGCGCAGCCGCTCTAAACTGCCAGCATCACCCGGTTGCGACCGCCTTCCTTGGCGCGATAAAGCGCCTCGTCGGCGCTGGCGATCAGTTTCTGGCGCGCCTGGTCGGCCGGCATGCTACGGTCAGGCGGGGTTTGCGAAGCGGCGCCGATGGAGACGGTGACCTGCAGCGCTTCGTCGGCGCCGACAATCTCGATGGCGTGCTGCGCCACGCTGGCGCGGATGCGTTCGGCGATACGTTCGGCGTCGCGCACGGTCGCCTGGGTCAGCAGCACGATGAATTCTTCGCCGCCGTAACGTCCCAGCGAATCGCTCAGGCGCAATTCTTTCTTGATCCGCGTGGCCACTTCGCGCAACACGTCGTCGCCGCTCTGGTGGCCGAACTTGTCGTTGACGCGCTTGAAGTGGTCGATGTCGATGAACAGGCAGGACAGCGCCGAGCGGTCGCGTTGGGCGCGACCGATTTCTTCCTGCATGCGTTGTTCAATGTAGCGGCGGTTGTTGACGCCGGTAAGCGGGTCGGTCAGTCCGATGTGCTTGAGGCGTTCGTTGTTGATGACGTTTTCGAGGCAGATTGCCACCACCGAGGCCAGCCGCTCGATGAAGTCGGTCGCCAGGTTGCCGGTGAAGCGGCCTTCATGGGCGCTGCCCAGGGCCAGGTAGCCGATCAGCGTCTGGTGGCGCGTCAGCGGCAGGATCGCCACGCTGGCGGGTTGGTAGCTTGGAAACAGCGATTGATGCAATTCATGCAGGTAAGGGCCGAGCGTGGGTTTCTCCAACGGCAGGGCGGGGCCGTTTTCAGGCAGGAAGAGCAGGTTGGGATATTCGTCGAGGCCGATTTGCAGGTCGTGCAGGATGCGGCGCACATCGAACGCGTAGTCGACCAGTGTGAGCGTGACGATTTCCAGGTTGAAAGTGTTGGGCATCAACAGCGACACCGTTTCGATCAGGTCGCGGAATTCGCTTGAGCCGATCAGGCGCAGGTCGAAAGCCTGGTGGCGCTGCATGATTTGCTGGTTGATGCGGGCCTGTTCGAGCAGGTCCTGCAATTCGGCGTGCAACTGCTGGTTTTCCACCAGCAATGCTTGGGTGTCGACAGCGCTATTCATCGTGGTCCGGTCTTGTGCCGTTTTTGCTTGTTTCCCTTGATACCCTCAACGCTGGCCTGGGCCGCGTTCCCCTTGTCCGGCAAGCGATTTGCTGCGGACGCACAAGCTTACCACCGGCGCGGCGCGATTGGCTTACAGCGTGCTGAAAAAACGCTCGCCCATTTCTTCCAGGCCGAGCGACTGCAACACGTCCTGCAGGCGTTCGGTCGGGCGCTTGCGCGGCAGGTCCTTATAACGGGCGATGATCAGTTCGTTCTTCATCGAATGTTCCCAGCCGACCAGTTCCGTGACGCTGACCTGATAGCCGTGCGCTTCCAGTTGCAGGCAGCGCAATACATTGGTGACCTGGCTGCCGAATTCGCGCGTATGCAACGGGTGGCGCCACAACTCGGTCAGTGACGTACGCCCCAGCGAAGCACCCTTGTTGCGGTTGAGCACCGAGGCGACTTCTGCCTGGCAGCACGGCACCAGCGCGATGAATTGCGCCCGTTTTTTCAGCGCGAAATGGATGGCGTCGTCGGTCGCCGTATCGCAGGCGTGCAGGGCGGTGACGACGTCGATCTGTGCGGGCAGGGCGGGCGACACGATCGAGTCCGCCACCGACAGGTTGAGGAAGGACATGCCGGGGAAGCCCAGGCGCTTGGCCAGCTCGGTCGATTTCTGCACCAGTTCTTCGCGCGTCTCGATGCCGTAGATGCGCGAATCGCCTTCCAGCGCCTTGAAGAACAGGTCGTACAGGATGAAGCCGAGATAAGACTTGCCGGCGCCATGATCGACCACGCTGACGTCGGGATGCGCGTTGCGGATTTCCTCCAGCAGCGGTTCGATGAACTGGTACAGGTGATAGACCTGCTTGAGCTTGCGGCGGCTGTCCTGGTTGAGCTTGCCGTCGCGCGTCAGGATGTGCAACTCCTTGAGCAGTTCGATCGACTGGCCCGGCCGGATTTCCGGGATCGTTGCGGCAGGGTGTGATGCAGAGGAACCTGCGCCTGCGGCAGCGCCGGCCGCCGCAGGTTTGTTGTGCTTCTTGCTGCTCATAAGGATGGCAACGGCTTAGACGTTGAACAGGAAGTTCATCACGTCGCCGTCCTTGACCACGTATTCCTTGCCTTCGGCGCGCATCTTGCCTGCTTCCTTGGCGCCGTTCTCACCCTTGTAGGCGATGTAGTCTTCGTAGGCGATGGTCTGCGCGCGGATGAAGCCGCGTTCAAAGTCCGTGTGAATCACGCCCGCGGCTTGCGGGCCGGTGGCGCCGACCGGCACGGTCCAGGCGCGCACTTCCTTGACGCCTGCGGTGAAGTAGGTCTGCAGGCCGAGCAGCTTGAAACCGGCGCGGATCAGGCGATCCAGGCCCGGCTCTTCCATGCCCATGTCGGCCAGGAAGTCGGCCTTGTCGGCATCGTCGAGGTCGGCGATTTCGGCTTCGATGGCGGCGCAGATGGCGACGATCGGCGCGCCTTGCTCCGCCGCGTACTTGGTCAGCAGGTCCAGCAGCGGGTTGTCGGTGAAGCCGCTGTCGGAGACATTGGCCACATACATGGCCGGCTTGGCCGTGATCAGGCACAGCGGCTTGATCAGCGCCATTTCCTCAGCATCGAGGCCGAGTGCGCGCACCGGTTGGGCGTCGTCGAGCGCCGGCATGATGCGTTCCAGCAGCGCCACCAGCTTGGCGGCGTCCTTGTCGCCCGAACGGGCCTTTTTCTGTTCCCGGTGGATGGCCTTCTCGACGGTGCCCATGTCGGCCAGCGCCAGTTCGGTCTGGATCACGGCGATGTCGTCCAGCGGGCTGACCTTGCCGGCCACGTGGATCACGTTCGGGTCTTCGAAGCAGCGCACCACGTTGACGATGGCATCGGTTTCGCGGATATGGGACAGGAACTGGTTGCCCAGGCCTTCGCCCTTGGAGGCGCCCGCCACCAGGCCGGCGATGTCGACGAATTCCACGGTTGCCGGCAGGATGCGCTCCGGCTTGACGATTTCTGCCAGCGCCTGCAGGCGCGGATCGGGCACTTCGACCATGCCGACGTTCGGTTCGATGGTGCAGAACGGATAGTTTTCAGCGGGAATGCCCGCCTTGGTCAAGGCATTGAACAGGGTCGATTTACCGACGTTGGGCAGGCCGACGATGCCGCATTTGAGGCTCATGACAAAATTCTTTCTTAATCAAAAGCGGTATTGTATCAAGTCGGGCGGTCGATCCGCAGCTTTGCTGCGGTCGGCGCGGCCTGCCGGCAAAGCGTCGTGCTGCGACGCGGAAACATAGGAAGTTCACCGTATGTCACCGGAATTGGTCGGTTGAAGTGTTGCCGGTTTGTTTCAAGACGTTAAATGCCCGGTGGGCCGTTGGATTGTATTTACATTGTCTATTGCCCCGCCGAAAGCAATTGCTGTTTTTGCTCTACAATGTCGCCTTTGGAGAATTCTTGGTATACGTCTTGCCTAACATCGTAGAAATCCGCGACTTGCACTTTGGCTATGGGGACCGCCCGATTTTGTCGGGCCTCCGCATGGACTTCCCACGTGGAAAAGTGATTGCCGTCATGGGCGGCTCAGGCTCCGGCAAGACCACCATCCTGCGCCTGATCGGCGGCCAGTTGCGTCCGCAGTCGGGCACGCTGACGGTGGACGGCGAAAACGTGCCGTCGCTCGACACCAGCGACCTGTACCGCCTGCGTCGCAAGATGGGCATGCTGTTCCAGAACGGCGCGCTGTTTACCGACATGACGGTGTTCGACAACGTCGCCTTCCCGCTGCATGAACATACCGACTTGCCGGAAGAACTGATCCGCGACCTGGTGCTGCTCAAGCTCAATGCGGTCGGCCTGCGCAATGCCGCATCGCTCAAGCCGGCCGAGATTTCCGGCGGCATGGCGCGGCGTGTGGCGCTGGCGCGCGCGATCGCGCTGGACCCCGCGCTGATCATGTATGACGAGCCGTTCGCCGGGCTCGATCCGATTTCCATGGGCGTCACCGCCAACCTGATCCGCAAGCTCAACGATGCGCTCGGCTCGACCTCGATCCTGGTGTCGCATGACGTCAACGAGTCGTTCGGCATCGCCGACTACGTCTACTTCCTGTCGGCAGGCAAGATCGTCGCGCAAGGCACGCCGGACGACATGCGTGCCTCGCAGGACCCTTACGTGAAGCAATTCGTGCATGCGGAGGCCGACGGACCGGTGCCGTTCCATTATCCTGGCCGCTCGCTAGCGGAGGACGTCGGCCTGGGAGGTCGTCAATGATCGCTGGTTTCCTGGGCGGCATCGGCCGCTCCCTGCGCGAATTCGTGCTCGGCCTCGGTTTTGCCGCGCGCATGTTCTGGACCGTGATCCGCTCGTCGGGCGGTTTGTGGCGCCGTCCGCGCCTGATCACCGACCAGATCCACTTCATCGGCAACTATTCGTTGGTCATCATCGCCGTGTCGGGCCTGTTCGTCGGCTTCGTGCTCGGCCTGCAAGGCTACTACACGCTCAACAAATACGGCTCCGAACAGGCGTTGGGCCTGCTGGTGGCCTTGTCGCTGACACGCGAACTGGGGCCGGTCGTCACCGCCTTGCTGTTTGCCGGCCGCGCCGGCACCTCGCTGACCGCTGAAATCGGCCTCATGAAAGCCGGCGAGCAATTGTCGGCAATGGAAATGATGGCTGTCGATCCGCTGCAGCGCGTGGTCGCACCGCGCTTCTGGGCCGGTGTTGTTGCCATGCCCGTGCTGGCGGCGATTTTTAGTGCCGTGGGTGTGATGGGTGGTTATATTGTGGGTGTACTGATGATCGGCGTCGACGAAGGCGCGTTCTGGTCGCAGATGCAAGGCGGTGTGGATGTCTGGAACGATATCGCCAACGGCGTGCTCAAGAGCATCGTTTTCGGTATTGCGGTAACCTTCGTTGCCCTGTACCAGGGCTACGAAGCCAAGCCGACCCCCGAAGGCGTGTCGCGCGCCACCACCCGCACGGTCGTGATCGCTTCGCTGATGGTGCTGGGATTGGACTTCCTGCTGACGGCGCTGATGTTCAGCTGAGCAGCATAGCCGGAAATGGCGTCAGGAATACAGTCGGGAATAATGAAGGCAAGTCCGCAACGAACTTCATCGCGGGCTTCGGATTGATTTTGAGGATGGCAGTGTATGCAACGTAAAACATTAGACGTGTGGGTGGGCTTGTTTGTCTTGCTGGGAGCGGCCGCGCTGGTTTTCCTCGCGCTCAAGGCGGGCAACATGAGCTCGTTCTCGTTCAACCAGAAAACCTATTCGATCACCAGCAAGTTCGACAACATCGGCGGCCTCAAGCCGCGCGCCGCGGTCAAGAGCGCCGGCGTGGTGGTCGGACGGGTTGACGCGATCCGCTTCGACGACAAGACATTTCAGGCATCGGTGACGCTCAACATGGACGAGCGCTACCAGTTTCCAAAGGATAGTTCCGCCAAGATCCTGACTTCAGGCTTGCTTGGCGAGCAATACATCGGTATCGAACCGGGGGGTGATGTAAAAAATCTGGCGGCAGGTGACACGATCAAGATGACGCAGTCGGCGATCGTGCTGGAAAACCTGATCAGCCAGTTCTTATATAGCAAGGCAGCAGAGGGAAAGGATAATTCAAAATGAAAATAGCAGCTCGCATCGGGGCGCTGGCCATGGTTGCCGCGCTCAGTGGTTGCGCCACGTCGCACAACCCGAACGACCCGCTTGAAGGCTTCAATCGCGCGATGTTCAGCTTCAACGACACCGTCGACAAGGTGGCGCTGAAACCAGCCGCGCAGGCTTATCAGTTCGTCCTGCCCAATTTTGTGCAGACCGGCATCGGCAACTTCTTCGGCAACATCGGCGACCTGTGGTCGGCGGTGAACCAGATCCTGCAAGGCCGCGTCGAAACCGGCGTCACCAGCTTCATGCGTGTGGCGGTCAATACCACCTTCGGTCTGGGCGGCGTGCTCGACGTCAGTACCGAAGCGCGTTTGCCGAAGCAGAAGTCCGACTTCGGCCAGACGCTGGGCAAATGGGGCGTCGGCTCCGGCCCGTACGTGGTGCTGCCGTTGCTGGGACCGTCGACGATTCGCGATACCGCCGCGTTGCCGGCCGACTTCTACGGCGACCTGTGGACGTACAAGAAACCGGTGCGCTGGCGTAACGTCGGCTCGGTGGTGCGCGTGATCGACAAGCGTGCGCAGTTGCTGGACGCTTCCAACCTGCTGGAGGACGCCGCGCTGGACAAGTATGACTTCGTGCGCGACACCTACCTGCAAAGCCGTCAGTCGCAGATCGACGGCACCAAGGAAGATCATCGCGGCAAGGAAGAAGTCGTCAAGCCGTAACCGGCGCGCAACCTGCATTACCAGGTGACACCGGCCGGGCGCGAACATCGCGCCCGGCATCACTTGAAAATCCGGAGAATGCAACCACGTTGTCTATCCGGTGACCGTTTTGGAACCTGCCGGACACACGCTGCGTTTCTATGGCAAAGTGGATCGACAACGGCGCACCTGCTCATGCCCGGTTCATGTCCGGAGCGGCGGCGGGTAACGAGAAGCGGGTCGTAGCGCCTTATTTATGAATGGATCGTAGATTATGAACATGCTTACCAAATTCCTGGCGGTTGCCGTGTCGGCTTCCGCGCTAACGTTTGCCTTCGCTTCCACCGCTTCGGCGCAGGAAGCGCCTGACGCGCTGGTCAAGCGCATCAGCGACGACGTCATCAACACCGCCAAGAGCGACAAGGAAAT
>Ga0308165_1002028_pt1 | contig 25851 bp, 27 predicted proteins | sample PhyWR2_FD_201032 | JGI IMG/M metagenome (GOLD analysis project Ga0308165, IMG submission 201032) | Phyllosphere microbial communities from UC Gill Tract Community Farm, Albany, California, United States - DLSLW.R2 | ecosystem: Host-associated > Plants > Phyllosphere > Unclassified | place: USA... | reverse complement strand
GTTATTAAGGTAGGCTCCGCACGATGGAGAGGTTGACAGTCACTCTTGGGGAACGTAGTTACCCTATTACGATTGCTGCTGGGTTATTTAATGACCCGGCTTCCTTTTGGCCGCTGAAAGCTGGCGACCAGAGTATGCTTGTAACCAATGAGACTTTGGCCCCAGTGTATCTTGAAAAAGTACGCGGTCTCCTGGAGCAAGCAGGCGTAAAAGTTGACACTGTTATCCTCCCTGATGGCGAACAGTTTAAGAGCCTTGCGGTTATGGATACCGTATTTACCGCTTTACTGGAAAAACCGCACGGCCGTGACACTACACTGATTGCGCTTGGTGGTGGTGTCATTGGAGACTTAACCGGCTTCGCCGCGGCATGTTATCAACGTGGCGTGCGGTTTATTCAGGTTCCTACTACCTTACTTTCACAAGTAGACTCTTCGGTGGGTGGAAAAACGGCTGTCAATCACCCGCTTGGGAAAAATATGATTGGCGCTTTTTATCAGCCGGCATCAGTTATTGTGGATATTGATTGTCTCTCCACGCTACCTGAACGCGAGTTTGCCTCTGGCCTGGCTGAGGTCATCAAGTATGGCATTATTTTGGACGGCGAATTCTTCCACTGGCTGGAAGAGAATCTCGACGCCCTGTTAAAGCTGGACAGCGAGACTCTCGCTTACTGTATTCGTCGTTGTTGTGAGCTGAAAGCTGAGGTTGTTGCGGCTGATGAGCGCGAAGGCGGTGTACGTGCTTTACTGAACTTGGGCCATACCTTTGGTCACGCCATAGAAACTGAAATGGGTTATGGCAACTGGTTACACGGCGAGGCTGTGTCAGCCGGTATGGTTATGGCGGCGCGTACCGCGCAGCGCTTGGGCCAGTTTAGTGAAGCAGATGTTCAGCGTATTATTGTCTTGTTGCAGCGTGCAGGTCTGCCAGTCAACGGGCCAAAAGAGATGTCAGTTGACGCGTATATGCCCCATATGATGCGTGACAAAAAAGTTCTGGCGGGTGAATTACGTCTGATTCTGCCATTAGCAATGGGTGTCAGTGAGGTCCGTGGTGGTGTACCACATGACGTTGTTCTGTCTGCGATTACTGATTGTCAGAACGGTTAATGGCTAACCTGTGCGATATTAAATTTTGGGCGATGTGCTAACTCTGGCATAAGCCTGTTAGTGGGGTGGTAAATGGATAAGTTTAAACCAGAAGACGATCTGACTCCGGATCCTAGCGATCGTCAATCTGGGCGTTCCCGTAAACAAGATGCCTTTGATAACGAACCGCAGCTTAATGTTGATGATATCAATATTGATATGGACGACGATCGTCGGGTATCGAAATCGAAGCGTGTACGTGATGAAGATGATGAAGAATCGTATGCGGCAGATGAGGGTATGGCAGCCGATGCTCGCCCCTCGCGTGGACGTAAAAAATCAGTAAGACAGAAAACACCGATTACGCGTCAGTATCTGATGATGGGAACCGGTATTTTAGTTTTACTGTTGCTTATTTTTGGTATTGGTTCGGCGCTGAAAGCACCCTCTACAGAGACTGCAGGGCAGCCTTCTGGTTCTGAGAAAAATATCGATTTATCCGCTACAGATGATAACAACAGCACTACGCCCGAAGAGCCTGCTGTTGTTTCTCAGTCTCAGGATTTTTCTATTCCGCCAATTTCATCTACACCGACTGAGGCCCAGAATATCCCTCAACCTGAAGGCCAGCAACGTATTGAGTTGCAAGGTGACTTGGGTAACTCTCTGACGCAGCAACAGAGTCAGATTGAAACTGCAGTCACCCGTTCAACATTACCGATGGAACCGGCAACTGTTGTTTCCGCTCCAGGTAGTAAAGCCACAGAATCTCGTGCTGAGCGTAAAACTGCAGTGATTGAGCCAGTACAAAAAGCACCGACTCGTTCTCAGGCAGCAGCAAAGACAGAAAGCAAACCGGTACCTGTCAGACGTACTGAGCCGACACCTGCTGCGGCGGCTCCGGCTAAAACTGCCCCAGTACAATCAGCCCCTGCTGCTCAGGCTCCAGTAGCCAAAGCCCCAGTAGCGCAAGCGCCAGCCAAACCTGCTGCATCAGCAGCGAGCCCGGCGCAAGGTAATACTCAGGCGATAAAAAATGCATCAGCGGGTAGTTATACCCTGCAGCTGAATGCTTCTTCAAACTCAGCAAACCTGAATGCCTGGGCGAAGAAAGAGAATTTGCAAAACTATGTCGTGTATCAAACCTCACGTAATGGCCAGCCGTGGTATGTTATGGTCAGTGGTATTTATGCCACCAAAGCTGAGGCCGAACGTGCGGTATCTGGTTTACCTGCCGGTGTTCAAAGCAATAAGCCATGGACTAAGCCGATTCGTCAGGTACAGTCAGAAATTAAGTAGCAATAAGCGCAGTCGCTGTCGGAACCTTTCCACAGCTGGAGAAGGTGTAATAGTAAGGCAGCATGAAAAAGAATCGCGCTTTTCTTAAATGGGCAGGGGGGAAATACCCCCTGCTCGACGATATTAAAAAACACCTTCCTGAAGGTGATTGCCTCATTGAACCCTTTGCAGGCGCAGGTTCAGTCTTTCTGAACACTGACTATCAACACTACCTTCTTGCTGATATTAATAGCGATCTTATTGACCTCTACACCATTGTTAAGCACCGTTCAAATGAGTATGTCCGCGAGACACGCTTGATGTTTTGTCAGCAAAATAATGAAGAGGCGGCCTACTACGGCTTCAGAGCTGAATTTAATCAGTGCACAGATAAATTCCGTCGTGCAGTGTTATTTTTGTATCTGAATCGGCATTGTTACAATGGCTTGTGCCGCTATAATTTACGCGGTGAGTTCAATGTTCCGTTTGGACGCTACAGAAAGCCTTATTTTCCTGAAGAAGAACTCTATTTCTTTGCTGAGCAGGCAAAAAAAGCTGACTTTATTTGTCAGTCTTATGACATCAGTATGGTGAATGTGGTCGCAGGATCTGTCGTTTATTGCGATCCTCCCTATGCACCGCTGTCTGCAACTGCAAACTTTACTGCTTACCACACTGCCAGTTTTAACGCCGTACAACAGCAACATTTAGCTGAACTGGCTGAACAGCTACACAAGCAGCAGATACCTGTTTTAATTTCTAACCACGATACTGCGTTAACACGACAGTGGTATCAGAACGCTACCGAATTTCATCAGCTGCAAGTCAGACGTAACATCAGCAGAAACGGTAGTACTCGTAATAAGGTGGACGAACTTCTGGCGCTTTATCGCTCTAAAGATGCCTGAGCCGTTTCGCCCGCCACCGAAAGATGAATTGCTATTGGAGCAGCGGATGAAACAGTTTTTGATTGCCCCCTCAATCCTCTCTGCCGATTTCGCCCGTTTGGGTGAGGATACGGCTAACGCGTTGGCAGCTGGTGGGGATATTGTTCATTATGATGTGATGGATAACCACTATGTTCCAAATCTCACTATGGGGCCGATGGTTTTAAAGGCACTACGTGACTATGGAATTACTGCCCCTATCGATGTCCATTTGATGGTAAAGCCGGTCGATAGAATTATCCCCGATTTTGCTGCTGCGGGTGCCAGCTATATTACTTTTCATCCGGAAGCTTCTGAGCATGTTGACCGCACACTACAGCTGATTAAAGAGCATGGTTGTAAGGCTGGACTGGTTATCAACCCGGCAACCTCACTCTCCTGGCTGGATAACGTAATGGATAAGCTGGATGTGATTTTACTGATGTCTGTTAATCCAGGCTTCGGTGGTCAGTCGTTTATTCCTCATACTCTTGAAAAACTCCGCCAGGTGCGTAAGCGTATTGATGAGTCTGGCTATGATATCCGCCTGGAAGTTGATGGCGGCGTGAAGGCCGAAAATATTCGTGAAATTGCCGAAGCGGGTGCGGATATGTTTGTTGCCGGATCGGCTATTTTTGGTAAGCCGGACTATAAAACCATCATTGATGAGATGCGTGCTGAATTGTCGAAGGTCAGTCATGGATAAGTTTGCAGATATTCGTGGTATCGCATTTGATTTAGACGGTACCTTGATTGATTCATCCCTGGGGCTGAGTCAGGCAGTAGACATGACATTATATGCCATGGAATTACCTACTGCGGGTGAAGAACGTGTCATTACTTGGATCGGCAATGGTGCAGATATTCTGATTCAGCGTGCTCTGACATGGGCGCTTAAAGACCAGCAGCCTTCCCTTGGCCAGCTGACGATGGCGCGCAAGCTATTTGACCGTTTTTATGCTGAGACAGTAAAAGAGGGGAGTTTTTTATTTCCTGAAGTGCTGACAACACTTGCCACACTCAAGGAAAAAGGACTCTTACTCGGCATTGTCACCAACAAACCCACACCTTTTGTTATGCCAATGCTTGAAAGTTTTGGTATTGCAGATGACTTCCAGGTCATTATTGGTGGCGATGATGTTAAACAGAAGAAGCCGCATCCGGAAGCGCTGTTTAATACCATGAATGCCATGAAGTTAAGCGCAGATCAGTTACTGTTTGTCGGTGATTCTCGTAATGATATTCAAGCTGCACAAGCAGCCGGATGTTTGAGCGTAGGCCTGACTTACGGTTATAACTATGGCGAGGCTATCGAACTGAGCAACCCTGATGTTGTCGTTGATAGCTTCCACGATTTATTGCCCTTACTCGGGCTACCACATCAAGCAAATCAGGAATCAAAACATGAGTAAGCCCATCGTTTTTAGTGGCGCACAGCCTTCAGGTGAATTAACCATTGGTAACTATATGGGTGCGCTGCGTCAATGGGTTAACATGCAGGATGATTACCACTGCATTTACTGCATTGTTGATCAGCATGCCATTACAGTACGTCAGGATCCTGTGGCGCTGCGCAAAGCGACTCTGGATACCCTGGCCTTATACCTGGCATGTGGCATTGACCCGAAAAAAAGCACGATATTTGTACAGTCACACGTGGCAGAACATGCACAGCTGGGATGGGCGCTTAACTGCTACACCTATTTTGGTGAGCTGAGCCGTATGACACAGTTTAAAGATAAGTCATCCCGCTATGCTGAAAATATTAATGCCGGACTTTTCGATTACCCAGTACTTATGGCCGCAGATATCTTACTGTATCAGACTACTCAAGTACCGGTCGGCGAAGACCAGAAGCAACATCTTGAGTTAAGTCGTGATATTGCCAGCCGTTTTAATGCCCTGTACGGTGATGTTTTCAAAATCCCTGAGCCTTTTATTCCTAAGTCTGGTGCTCGCGTGATGTCATTGCTTGAGCCGACTAAGAAAATGTCTAAGTCAGATGATAATCGCAATAATGTCATTGGGTTGCTTGAAGATCCGAAAGACGTAGTGAAGAAGATTAAACGTGCGGTTACCGACTCTGAAGAGCCACCTGTTGTACGCTACGACGTAGTCAATAAAGCCGGTGTTTCCAATCTGCTGGATATCCTGTCTGCGGTAACGGGTAAGTCGATTGCACAGCTAGAATCAGAGTTTGAAGGCAAGATGTATGGTCACCTGAAAGGTGAAGTGGCCGAAGCGGTATCCGGCATGCTGACTGAACTTCAGGAACGCTATCATCGCTATCGTAATGACGAAGCATTTTTACAGCAAGTAATGAAAGAAGGGGCAGAAAAGGCCCATTTACGCGCGAGCGAAACGCTGAGTAAGGTTTATGAGGCGATTGGTTTTGTAGCCAAACCTTTATAATCTGTCAGGATAAAAACGCCCACTGCCAGTACCGAACTTCGGTCTGACAGTGGGCGTTTTTTATTGCATTAGCGGATTTCTGCTAGTGATTTGAAAACCAGTTTAACTTGCTTCGCAGACCGACAACGGCACCGACAATAATCAGAGCCGGGCTATTGACCTGTTTAGCCAACTCTCCGAGTTGATTGAGTGTGCCATCAACCACCTTTTGATTCACAGCAGTTCCATTCTCTACCAGGGCTACTGGCATTGTCGCTTCCATGCCGTGTGCGATTAACTGTTGCTGAATAAAGGCCGCCTGGCCCAGTCCCATATAGAAGACCAGAGTTTGTTTTTCTGCTGCCAGGTTAGCCCAGTCCAGTTCATCACCATTTTTCAAATGTCCGGTAACCAGACGCACACTCTGGGCGTAATCACGATGCGTTAGTGGGATACCTGAATAAGCTGAACAACCAGAGGCAGCGGTAATGCCAGGTACTACAGAGAAAGGTATATTCTCATGACAGAGTGTCTCTAGCTCTTCACCACCGCGACCAAAGATAAAGGGATCGCCGCCCTTCAGCCTGACAACGCGTTTTCCTTTTTTGGCCTCATTAAGCAGAATTTGGTTTATCTCTGACTGAGGTACGCAGTGGAAACCCGCGCGTTTACCCACGAAAACACGATCAGCATCGCGACGAACCAGATTCATAATATCGTCGGAAACCAGTCTGTCATAAACCACGACATCAGCCTGCTGAATTTGTTGCAGACCTTTTAGCGTTAACAAACCTGCATCCCCTGGGCCTGCCCCGACCAGAACGACTTCGCCGCGATTATCGAGCGGCGTGGAAAATAATGACAAGGTTTCCTGGTCAACAGCCTGTTTATCTTCATTAGCCAGATACTGTGCCAGCCGGTCATTCGTAAAGAATTTTTCCCAGAACATTCGACGTTCTGCCAGGGTGGCAAATTTTTCTTTTACTCGCGAACGCAATGTTCCGGCGTAGGCAGCAATCTTGCCCAGATGTAATGGCAAAATAGACTCGAGTTTCTCTCGCAGTAAACGAGCCAGAACCGGTGAGGTGCCGCCGGAAGAAATGGCGACCATGAGTGGGGAGCGATCGATGATAGAGGGCATGATGAAGCTGGCTTGCTTCGGGGCATCGACCACATTACAAAAAATACGGCGCTCATCGGCAGCATCATTGACGTGCTGATTGACGACGTCATCATCTGTCGCAGCAATGACCAGCCAGCAGTTATCCAGTAAGGCAGGTAAGAAATCACCCTTTGCCAAAGTGAGCATCTGTTGTTCAGACCAGATGACAAACTGTGGGGAGAAATCGCGAGCGTTTACGGTAAGGCTCGCACCTGCTTCCAGTAACAAACGTGCTTTGCGCTCAGCCACGTCACCCCCGCCGACCAGCAGGCAAGCGCGACCCCGTAACTGACAAAATATAGGCAGGTGCTCCACATTAAATCCTCAATAAATGCCAATAATGACTACTTTTTTCCTAGCATAGCAATAACCCGAACTCATGAATACTGGAGCAAAATGGGTACGTCGAGAGTCACTGACTTTATTTCACGCATTTTTGACCTCAGAAATACTTTGGCCTGTGTTATCGGCTTATCAAAGCAAAGATGCGGCTATCTTGTTTTAATTTATAACAATAGATAATCGGATGCATAGATATTTAAAAAACGTTTTTTGGCATAAACCAATTATCTTAGAAAATAATATGTTTTTTGTATTATCAACCAGTAACGATAGTGTGCTAATCGCTGAAAGCGCTTTGTGCATAATTATTATGGTCTAAATTAAGGAGGCCGTTATGTTTACAATTAATGGGTTACAGCATTATTCGATTCCTAATCTGCCGAATATACCTACCGCGAATTATTCCCTTCCGGTATATAGTATTAGTAATAGTTCTAATGATTTCATTAAGCAGAATGGGATCAACTCAGATCTAAAACATGCCTCGCCTGAAGTCGATGAAGCACAGTATATGGCTTATTCTGCTTATACAGACCGGGCGAAAAGAGCGGCGGCTGAGCCGCAGTATTCTGAGAGTGATTGTCAGAAAAATCGTGAAGAACTCTCCAGTCTGGTCAATCTTGCCGTTTATCATCCCATGAGCTGGTATCAACATAAGAGCAGAATTGAGCATCTACAAAGTATCGCTAAAAGTGCTGATTGTAAGGATGTAAAGTGATGAACCCGGATGGGCAATAATAAGAAATACTGAATGAGATCTAGCGTGGCGAGTTGAGGGAGGAGACAGAAAACGCTCCCTTACCCCGTGAGAGGTAAGGGAGCGGAAATGGTGATTCGACTACTTCTGACTGTCTGCTGGATGGTTGATATTGTGTTTACTGACAAAAGCGAGCAGTACACACATCACAAATGTGACAGCGTATAGTGAATTCGCAGTTATCAGTGCCGCATGTGGGCCACTGTTCGCAACAATCGGGCCGGTCACCACGAAGGTTAACATGGTACCCACAGTACCGCAGGTCAGAACAAAGTTAACTAACTTTGGTGATGCAATTTTGGTTTGTAATGAACCGAGAGTGATAATCGAGGTATAAATTGCGCTGGAGAAAAAGCCCAGTGCCAGAATGAACCATGCCAGATGGTTAGGTTCACCGTGATTAAACAGGTACATCAGTATCGCCGAAGCACCGACCAGAACGGTGAGAATACGTTGTAAATCAAAGAAGCGTAGAATAAAACTGAACGCCCACATACCCAGCATATAAGAGAGCCAGAAGTTACCGACTAGCTGACCGGCATCGTTAATATCCATACCCAAGGTTTTGGCATATTCCGGAACCCATGAGATAAAACCAAGCTGACCAAGGATATAGCACAGTGCCGCTATCGACAGGAACAGAACCCCAAGTCCCCATTTCTCTTTAGTGACAGGTTTGTTTTCGACTACAGCATGTTTACCCAGCGCCGGGAAGGTACAGCCCAGAGTAAGCAGGAAGATAGCAACGTAAATCAGCCCAATACAGATATAAACCCAGTACCAGTCGATACTGCGCGCCAGGAGATAAGCGGCGACCATCGGAAATATCATCCCTGCCATACTGAAAAATGAGTCAGTAAAAAGCAGGCGGGAACCACGCTGACGGCCTTCATACATCTGGGTAATCAGGAAGGTACCGATAGACATGGTGATACCGCTGACCAATCCGAGTACGAACATGGCTACTGAGAACATGGCCAGACTGTGGCCAAACACCAGCCCCGCTATTGCCAGTACCATCAGCAAAAAGCCGAAACGTAACTGCGTTTTCAGCGGGATTATTTCCATTAACCAGGCATTCAGGAAGATGGCGATTAAGATACCGGCATTAAGAAAAGTAAAGGTATTACTCATACTGGAAACAGGCAGATTAAAGTACTCGGCAATATTGCCCATTACCATGCCAGTAACAATAACTAGCGCACCGGTTAGCGCATAAGAGAGAAAACTTATCCAGAGCAGACGATTTCGGCTGATACTGTTCATTAGAGTGTCCAAAAGAATAGAAGTGTAAAACGCATTGACAGCGTTTGATGTCTCTTAGTCTAGTCTTTAACATGATTCATTTAAATAAAATGTCACCCTTTTTAAGAAAAAAAGCTTTTGAATTCAAAGTTCCTATCACGTATGTTGAGTCCAGATTGCCAGCGTTTCACAGTAATCTATTGATTTCCGTGAAAGTAAATAACCGTAAATGGCTGGCACCTGCTGCTCCTCGTCTTTACAATCAAATGACTTGCTTCATTCACTGCCTTAGTAAGGAATTTTCCATGCTCAAATCGACACTGGCGGCTGTTGCGGCTGTATTTGCTCTTTCCGCACTTTCGCCTGCAGCATTAGCGGCAAAAGGTGATCCGCGTGTTCTGTTGACGACCTCCGCTGGCAATATTGAGCTTGAGTTAAATAGCCAAAAAGCGCCAGTTTCAGTAAAGAATTTTCTCGATTACGTTAACAGCGGTTTTTATAACAACACCTCATTCCACCGCGTTATTCCAGGATTCATGATTCAGGGGGGAGGGTTTACTGAAGATATGAGTCAGAAGCAGCCTAATCCGCCGATTAAAAACGAGGCTGATAACGGACTTCGCAATACACGCGGTACCATCTCTATGGCGCGTACCGCAGATAAAGACAGTGCAACTAGCCAGTTCTTTATCAACGTTGCTGATAATGCCTTTCTCGATCATGGTCAGAGAGACTTTGGCTATGCCGTTTTCGGCAAAGTCATCAAGGGAATGGACATAGCCGAGAAAATTTCCCAGGTACCCACGCGTGACGTAGGGCCTTATCAGAATGTTCCGTCAAAACCTGTCGTCATTCTTTCAGCAAAAGTTCTGCCTTAATTTCTACAGGCTACGTGGAACTAACTCCACGTAGCCTGACTTTTTTGCCACTCATCTTCGTTTCTGCCAGCGATACTTATCTTGTATAGCTAAAATACTGCCAGTTTATTATTTAGTTTAAAATAATTAATTATTTAAGTGGTTATCTCCCTCTGTTACATACCCAAAATATATGGCTCAATTTAGTCAGGGAATACCGGGGGAACTCGACATTCTCGATAAACGAAAAATCGATGGCGATGACGTGACGAAAGCCGGGCGACCCGATGGCTTGAAAGATTTAGTAGGTGCTTTTCAGCTCCATTTTCAGCCCACTGACTACCGCGGCAAGATTGATGTTGAAACGACAGCTATCTTGTATGTTTTGATTGAGAAATACACATAGTTGGTTAATCGAGTTGTCGCATCCAATGCGTGACTATCGCACAATCCTATTGAGGCACGACTGCTTATCGATAGCATTGTCAATCAGTCCCGAAAAGCGAATAGAATAACCCAGTTTTTTTAGCGCCGGAGCTGACATGTTACTGCTTATTGATAACTACGATTCATTTACCTGGAATCTCTATCAGTATTTTTGCGAGTTAGGGGCTGAGGTTGTCGTTAAGCGTAATGACGAGATAACGCTTGCGGAAATCGAGCAACTCGCGCCGCAAAGACTGGTTATTTCTCCTGGTCCTTGCACACCCAATGAAGCGGGTATTTCACTCGCTGCTATCCGTCAGTTTTCAGGACAGATCCCTTTACTGGGTGTTTGCCTGGGGCATCAGGCGATAGCGCAGGCCTTTGGCGCCACTATTGTGCGTGCTAGTCAGGTCATGCACGGTAAGACATCCGATATTATACATAATGGACAGGGTGTCTTTCGTGGCCTGAAAAATCCTTTGACCGTTACGCGCTACCACTCTTTGTTGATTGACGTGAACACGCTGCCCGATATGTTTGAGGTTACCGCCTGGACAGATAAGCATGAAATCATGGGAATTCGTCATCGTTCTTTAGCCGTTGAAGGGGTACAGTTTCACCCGGAGAGTATTTTGAGCGAACAAGGGCACGCTTTACTGGCTAATTTTCTTGCTGACTAAATTCTTACTTGCCTTATTTTGATTTTTTATTCATATTTTGTGACTATATTTTCAATTTTAATCAGTGGGTAAATGGATGGGAAATGAAATGGCAACTGAAAAATCAGCAGTAACCCGGGCTACTTTCGATGAGGTCATATTGCCAATTTATGCACCGGCGGAATTTATTCCGGTGAAGGGTAAAGGTAGCCGGGTCTGGGATCAGCAGGACAAAGAGTATGTTGATTTTGCTGGCGGCATTGCTGTTACTGCGCTGGGTCATTGCCATCCCGTCCTGGTCGATGCCCTGAAAACCCAGGGTGAAACGCTGTGGCATACCAGTAACGTCTTTACTAATGAGCCAGCATTAAAACTGGCCTGTAAACTGACGGATGCCACTTTCGCTGAGCGAGTTGTGTTTCTCAACTCAGGTACCGAAGCGAACGAAACGGCGTTTAAACTGGCTCGCTATTATGCATCTACCCGTCATAGTCCGTTTAAAAGTAAAATTATCGCGTTTTATAATGCCTTCCACGGTCGTTCATTATTTACCGTTTCTGTCGGTGGACAGGCCAAGTACTCGGATGGATTTGGTCCGAAACCAGCTGACATCGTGCATGTTCCTTTTAATGACCTCGCGGCGGTTAAAGCCGTAATGGATGACCATACTTGTGCGATAGTGGTCGAGCCGATTCAAGGTGAAGGCGGAGTCACCGCTGCGACCCCCGAATTTTTACAAGGCTTGCGTACTCTGTGTGATGAACATGACGCGTTGCTGGTATTTGACGAGGTTCAGTCAGGTATGGGGCGTACTGGTGAGCTGTTCGCTTATATGAATTACGGTGTGACACCGGATATTCTTACCAGCGCAAAAGCGCTCGGGGGGGGCTTCCCTGTCAGTGCGATGCTAACAACCCATGAAATTGCTTCTGCTTTTCATGTCGGCACTCATGGTTCTACCTATGGCGGTAATCCACTCGCTTGTGCTGTTGCCAGCGCGGCATTTGATATCATCAATACGCCTGAACTTCTGCAAGGTGTCGCTACCAAACGTCAGCAATTTGTTGAGCATTTACAGCAAATAGACGCCCAGCACTCTATTTTCGAAGATATCAGAGGCATGGGTTTACTGATTGGTGTCGAACTGAAAGCCGCTTATAAAGGGCGGGCACGAGACTTCTTACATGCAGCAGCTAAGGAGGGGGTGATGGTGCTCAATGCCGGGCCGGATGTGATGCGCTTTGCTCCAGCCTTGAATATCGACACTGCAGATATTGAGGAAGGAATGGCACGTTTTGCTCGTGCTGTTGCTGAGGTTGTTGCTCGCAGCAACTAATCTGATTTTGATAAATGGCGGCCTGGCCATCCGTGAGGCCGCTGTTTCCATGCAACCGAAGAGATCGAGTGCATGGTACTCAGATGACCGAGGATACGCTGTAAATGTAGCTCCGTAGCAGTACGTGGAGCTTCAGGGATCTGACTGTTATCCTGATTATCTTTCTCCTCCAGACTCTCGTTGTCCACCGTACCATCATAATCTAGCCGTTGCTGGCAACGTTGCAACGCGCTATCACAGAACTGAAGATAATGCTGTTTTTGCTCCGGCGATAGTTCACCTTTTTCTCGTGTCAGGCCAGTCATCGCATTGATATGATCGACAATAAACTGGCTATGAGTGACCCAGAGTCTCATATCGGCAAGATAACGGCTATTAAATCCAGGCTCTTGCATCGCCTGGTTGAATGAGTTGAATAGAGTGTTATGCGCCTGATTAACTCGCATTCTCTGATAAGAGAGAGGGGTGGGTTGTGGGTCAGGCCCGAGAATTAATTCCAGCGCTTCCTGGTAGGCGCTCAAAGCGTCATGCGCATTTTTACGTAACAGGCCGCTTTGCCATTGCGGCCACAACCAGACTAAACCGCCAAAGGCAATCAGGCAGCCGAGCAGAGTATCAATCAAACGCGGTATAATGAACTGCTCAGCATGCAGGGTGATCAGTTGCAGGGTATATACTGCTGTCACAGTAAAGCCAATGGTGGCCCAGCCATAACTCTTACGAATATACAAATAACTCACCAGCGTAATGACTAGCATAGCGAGCAGGGTATAGCTGCTGGCGACATGAAAGTGCAATGCTACTCCGGCAATACATAATCCTGCCAGGGTCCCGGCGGCCCGATTCACTATACGTACCCTGGTTGCTCCATAACCATTCTGGGTGACAAGTATCACCGTCATTAAAATCCAGTAGGATTTGGGCAGATGCAGATAGGCTCCTAATAAGCTGGCTACTGCCAGCATCACTCCGAGCCTGGCAGCATTGCGTAAGGCCGCTGATTTTAACGAGCAATAACTTTTGACCGTCTGAAAAACAGTTAAACGGCGTGGCGTATTACTCATCAAATCACGGATATACAGGGGTCTTTGCGTGCGTAGGGCACGAGCAATACGACTGAGATGAGAATAGCAAAAATGAGCTGCTGAGTTATCTGGATGCTGACGAGCAATTTTTCCCAGCGCCGAAATTTGCTTATCCATATTAAAGCGATCAGGATTATGGTGATAAAGAATATCATCAGCCAGTATTCGTAGTCTGCTGGCAATAGTTTGTGCGTTCCAGCGGATCACCGCCTCAGCGTTACTCTGATTGATCAGTCTCTGTACCTCTTCTGGCTGGTACAAACTGACTGAAATATGTTCCTGCAGATCAATTGCTACCTGGAATATTCGTAGCAAGCGTTTGTATTCTTGTCGCTTATTTCCAGACAACATATGTAGTTGCTGATAACACTGAGTGATCATGTCCACCGTTTTTTGCTGACGAATAAGCAGTGGTGGCAATGAAACTTCAGGGTCAATATGCTTGTTTAATGAGTTGTACTTAGCCTCGCAGTAATCGCCCAGCAGCCGATAGAGCTGGCTCAATGATTCCCGCAGCGGCTGTTCGCGCCATATCCGAAACCAGAACCAGTTAAACAGGCCATACCAGATAGTTCCTGTGATATACAGAGCGATGGGTTTCCATATTGGCATATTGCCTGCCATCGCCAGCGTAAAAATAGCCACTACCAGAGAAGCAGGAAGCAAGCGAGCAGTGAGTGGGCCAATTTCAGCGCAGATACCTAATGACAGCGCCATCATCAGTAAGATCGCGGGTAAAGGGACGCTGGTATAAAACAACAGCAATTGCATCACCAGGCTGCAGAACGCAAACAGGCTGGCACCCATTATTAAGCGCTTGAAGAAGTGTCGATGAGGAGTGTCTAAACCGGCAAGGTTACAACAGGCCGGGACTAACGCAAACAGCAGACCATATATCAGGTTATCGGTCAGTAAACCCACGATAACGGGAAGACAGAGCACCAGTGTTTGGCGTAGTGCATAGTTTACTTCTGGATGATAAATAAGTCGGCGCCACATAGACAGTTACTGTTCAGTTGGGGGGCGATAGTTGGGCAATATAACGTCGGCTACTGAAGGTAAAGAGGTACGCCACCGTAGCAGCATACCTCTTTAAGACTAATTAACGTGTACCATAAACGACAATGGTTTTACCGTGTGCGGAGATCAAATTTTGATCTTCCAGCATTTTGAGAATACGTCCAACAGTCTCTCGGGAACAGCCGACAATTTGACCAATCTCTTGACGTGTTATTTTAATCTGCATTCCGTCTGGATGGGTCATCGCATCAGGTTGCTTAGCCAGATTGAGTAAAGTCTGTGCGATACGCCCAGTCACATCAAGGAAAGCGAGGTTACCCACTTTTTCTGATGTGACCTGAAGACGGCTGGCCATCTGAGAAGAGAGTCTCATCAAAATATCAGGATTAACCTGAATCAGCTGACGGAATTTTTTATATGAAATTTCAGCAACTTCACAAGCAGTTTTTGCTCTAACCCAAGCACTGCGCTCCTGACCTTCTTCGAACAAGCCCAGTTCACCAATAAAATCACCCTGATTCAGATAAGAGAGGATCATCTCCTTTCCTTCTTCGTCTTTAATCAAAACGGCGACAGAGCCTTTGACGATATAGTACAGCGTTTCCGCTTTTTCACCCTGGTGGATGAGCGTACTTTTGGATGGATATTTATGAATGTGGCAATGGGACAAGAACCATTCTAAAGTAGGGTCTGTTTGCGGTTTGCCAAGCACCATGCGTGATTATCCTCTGTTATAAACTGGCTGCCAAAGACAAAATAAAATAGCCTTTTTCTTTGACGTTGCAATAATTAATCTTTCTACATTGTGATGAGTAGTGGGCAGAGTACCGGTATAGCCTGTAGTTAGTTATTTTGCTCTGCAAACATGTTTCACATCACTGTTCAGATGTAGCATCTAAAGTGTTGTAACATAGCTTTTAACGAGTGTCTCCTATTGTCTCGTTTCAGCTTGACCTATGTCGCTTTATCCAGGCCTTTTTGCCGGATGGATAAGCGAAAATATTATCTGGCAGGAGTGGTTACTATGCAGGCACGAGTGAAATGGGTTGAAGGGCTGACGTTTATTGGTGAATCAGCCTCAGGCCATCAGATTTTAATGGATGGCAATGCCGGAGATAAAGCCCCCAGTCCGATGGAAATGGTGTTGATGGCTGCGGGTGGTTGTAGTGCGATTGATGTGGTCTCTATTTTACAGAAAGGACGTCACTCAGTGACTCACTGTGAAGTAAAACTGACCTCTGAACGTCGTGAAGAAATACCGCGTTTATTTACGCATATTAATCTGCACTTCGTTGTGACCGGTAATGCGTTAAAGGAGAGTGCCGTCTCGCGTGCTGTTGAATTATCAGCAGAAAAATACTGTTCGGTCGCCTTGATGCTAGAAAAATCAGCGAATATCACGCATAGCTATGAAGTCGTTGAGGCATAACCTGAGTGCAGGGCGGAGTCAGTCCCGCCCTTCAATCTCAGGCTTGTTTGCTGTTTTCTGCCAGCTGCTTAACCAGTGGCGTCATAATTAACTCCATTGCCAGTCCCATTTTGCCACCAGGCACGACTATCGTATTAATATGCGAAATAAACGATCCCTGCAACATCGTCAGCAAATAGGGAAAATCAATATTATCGAGGCCACGAAAGTGGATGACGACAAAACTTTCATCCAGCGACGGAATCGCTCGGGCAGCAAAAGGATTTGAGGTATCAACTGTAGGTACACGTTGAAAGTTGATATGAGTACGTGAGAACTGAGGGGTAATATAGTTGATATAATCATCCATGGAACGCACCACGGAACCCATGACTGCCTCGCGTGAATGTCCGCGTTCGCTGGTATCACGTATCAGCTTCTGAATCCATTCCAGGTTAACAATAGGGACGACACCTACCAGTAAATCTACGTACTCTGCGACGTTGTGCTGCGGTGTCTCGACGCCACCATGCAGGCCTTCATAGAATAAGACATCACTGGCTTCAGGCAGTGGTTGCCAGGGGGTAAAAGTCCCTGGAATTTGATTCCAGGGTACGGCTTCATCATAGGTATGCAGATACTTACGTGATTTTCCCTGACCTGTCTGGCCATATTCCATAAAGGTCTGCTCCAGGAGTTTGAAGTCATTCGCGTCAGGGCCAAAATAGGAAATATGCCGGCCGGCATCACGTGCTTTACGAATCGCCATATCCATCTCAGGGCGAGTATAGCGATGAAAGCTGTCCCCCTCGACTTCTGCTGCACGTAAATTGAGTTGTTGGAAAATTTTACGAAATGCCTGGCTGGTGGTACTGGTTCCGGCACCGCTAGAACCTGTTACCGCAATAACCGGATGTTTGGTTGACATAAAAACTCCGTGGGTAAGCAGAATGAGGAATTATATTCGTCTTAGTTCAAGTCGCTAGAGAGCCACTCGAACCAGGTAAGGTATACATAAGCCAGTCCGTGAAGCTGTTCAAGTCACTTTTAAGTCAGAATATTAGCCACGAAACTGCCCGCGCGGCATGATATTGACGGTCTCGTGAAGCTCAGACCATACCAGGATGGCTTCTCCACTTTGTAATTGTTTTTTCACATCAGCGACTTTTTGCGTCAGAGTCCGTTCTTGTTCACCATAATCGGTGCCTTCACGTAATACAAAAGATTCTATCAGGCTATCGAGAGTTTCTGCTGTCACCTCTTGCCAGGGAATAATCATTTTAGTTGTCCAAGTAACGAGTTAACCAGTCAGGAATACGCTTTTCCAGCCACATTTGTGGTCGCAAGAGTGTGCCACCGACAAAACCGACATGTCCCCCATATTGGGTCAGTTGATAATGAATATTCGGCGGCAGTAAATCTTTATCCGGGATCACATGATGATCCATAAAGGGATCATCCTGCGCATGAATGATAAGTGCTGGTACACTAATATCAGGTAACATCGGCATAGCGCTACACTGGCGATAGTAGTCCAGTGCATCAGCGAATCCGTGAATTTTTGAGGTAATCCGATCGTCAAATTCCCGAATACATCGCAGGCTTTTAAGCTGACGCAGATCGATAGGCAATGTACCCGGGTAACTTTTGAGTTTTCGCGCTGCATTTTTTTTCAGTAAATTCAGTAAATAGTGCTGATAAACGCGCGAAAACCCCCGCTCCATGTGATAGCAGCACTCTTCCAGCATCAATGGAGCAGAAACCACCACACCGGCGGTGAGTGTACAATTCATGCCTTGTTTGGCCATCAGGCAGGCTAGCATATTGCCCCCTAAAGAAAAGCCTACTGCTGCGGTTGGAACCTTGCCATAACGTTGATTGAGCCAGGACAGAAAATAACTACCATCTTCGATTTCACCGGAGTGATAAATGCGTTCACTGCGGTTTGGAACACCGCTACAGCCACGAAAGTGCATTACTACGCCAAGCCAGCCACGTTTTTTAGCTGCCTCTATCAGGCCGTGAGCATAAGGGCTATACAGACTCCCTTCGAGACCATGAAATATCACCAGACGGGGTTTATGCAATGCGGTTTGTGGATCTTCGCTCCAGGCGAGATCGACAAAATCGCCATCGGGCATATCCAGACGTTGCCAGTGTGGTGTGAAATTAAGACGTCGACGAATCAGACGCGGCAGCATGGTTTGCAGGTGAGGATTGCTCATCCCGCGCATAGGAATAAAATCATCACCGTTATCATGTTGAACGTTTAACTCTAAAGATCTTGTACTGGACATATCACACTGTTAGTTTCATTTTATTCGCTAATGAGTTAACTGGGTGCGGATCACCCGTTTCATGGACGTAACTTTTTTTCTTTCTATGCTCGGCTTTCTCTGGGTTGCTGCTATTACGCCAGGCCCTAATAATACGTTACTTACTGCAGCCGGAGCGAATTTTGGTTTTTTCCGCAGCCTGCCACTGATGGTGGGTATCATGCTTGGCATGCAGTGTATTTTACTGTTGGTTGCTTTTGGGGTTGGCAGTTTGCTCCTGCTTTATCCCGCGCTGCACCTTACCCTGAAAATAGGCGGGAGTGCCTATCTTTTATGGCTTTCCTGGAAAATTGCGACAGCAAAATACGAACGCCTTGAGACTAATGTAACCGCCTCGAAACCGCTAGCTTTTTGGCAGGGTGGATTACTGCAAATCATCAACCCTAAGGCTTGGATAATGGCGCTGGGTGCAGTAGCGAGCTTTAGTTTAGCAGGCTCTGCTTACTTGCATTCTGTAGCGATGATAAGCGTGGGTATTGCGTTAGTGAATATCGTCGCCGGGATTATCTGGATCCTCTTTGGCAGCCTTATCGGACTGCTCCTGCGTAGCCACCGGGCCTGGATGATATTTAATATCTTTATGGGGTTACTCACGGCTGCTTGCGTACTACTTATCTGGCATTGAGTTAACTGCCCTGATGATGAGAGCAACGAGGGGATAAAGTCGATATTATCCCCTCGATAAACTTACTCGCTCTGTAGCATTTGCTCTAGCTGTTCCTGGATATCCAGCCAGTCCATTTCACACTCTTCCAGCGACGATTTCGCTTTAGCCTGTAGCTTCAGGCAGGCATTCATCTCGTCTTTGCGACTTTGACTGTAAATGTCACTGTCTGCTAACTTCTCTTCCGCCTCGGTGAGTTGAGCCGTGAAAGCTTCCATCTGTTTTTCTAACTGGCTGAGTTTTTTGCGTAATGGCTGGGTTTGCACCCGCAACTCTGCTTCGCGACGCTTCTGGTCTTTACGCGCCAGAGCACTATTACCGTTATCTTTTGACGACTCAGCGGGCTGGCTTTCCTGCTTTTGAATGGTGCTTAACCATTGCTGGTAATCTTCAATATCACCATCGAAAACATCAACACTCCCGTCATGAACTAAATAGAGTTCATCGGTGGTTGAGCGCAACAAATGCCTGTCGTGCGAAACCACCACCAGAGCGCCTTCAAAGTCCATCAAGGCCTCTGTCAGCGCCTGGCGCATATCAAGATCAAGGTGGTTAGTCGGTTCATCCAGCAGCAGTAAGTTAGGGCGTTGCCAGACCACGAGGGCTAAGACCAAGCGTGCTTTTTCACCGCCAGAGAAGCGGGCGGTATGCTCGGTGACTTTATCGCCCTGGAAGCCAAACCCACCCAGATAATCACGCAGTTGCTGTTCCAGCTCTCTGGGTGCCAGGCGTGCCAAGTGCTGAAGCGGTGACTCATCGGCTCGCAAGTACTCCAGCTGGTGCTGAGCGAAATAACCCAGCTTAATACCTTTTGCCAGGTTCATCTCACCTTGCAATGGCTCTAGTTCACCGGCCAGTAATTTAATCAGTGTCGACTTACCTGCACCATTACGCCCCAGCAAACCGATGCGAGAGCCCGGAACCAAGTTTAATTTGATGGCATTCAGGATAGTGCGGTCTCCGTAACCTGCACTGACTTTATCCATACGCAGCAGAGGTGTTGGCAGGCTTTCGGGCGTACGGAAACTGAAGCGAAACGGATTATCAACCAGCGCAGGGGCAATGAGCTCCATACGCTCCAGCATTTTAACACGGCTCTGTGCCTGTCGCGCCTTGGTCGCCTGAGCTTTAAAACGATCAATATAGCTCTGTAGATGAGCCACTCTTAGCTGCTGGTTCTCGTACTGTGACTGCTGTTGTGCCAGGCGCGTAGAGCGCTGTAGCTCAAATGACGAGTAGTTACCAGTGTATTCGAACATGCTTTGCTGTTCGATATGAATAATTTTATCGACCACCGGGTCAAGGAAATCTCGGTCATGGGAAATCAGAATCAATGTTCCCTGATAACTCTTCAGCCAGCGTTCCAGCCAGATAACGGCATCCAAGTCGAGGTGGTTGGTCGGTTCATCCAGCAACAGCAGATCAGAGCGACAAATCAGTGCCTGGGCAAGGTTAAGACGCATACGCCAGCCACCGGAAAAATCACTGACCGGTCGTTCGAGCTGTTCATTGCTGAAGCCCAGACCGTGTAGCAGGCTGGCTGCGCGTGAACGCATGGTCCAGGCATCAGCAGCTTCGAGTTTGCCGTGAACCACTGCAATAGCGTGGCCATCGTTACGTGCATTGGCTAACTCTAACTCATGCTGCAGTTGTCTGTATTCACGATCGCCGTCGATAACATACTCAATGGCAGGGGTCGCCAGCGCAGGTGTTTCCTGATTAACCCAGGCAAGTTGCCAGTTACCAGGATAATTCATACTACCGCCATCGACGCTGATTTCATGTTTCAGCAGCGCCAGCAAGGTCGATTTTCCACAGCCATTCTTACCGACCAGGCCTACTTTTTGTCCTGGATTAATGGTGGCTGTTGCATTGTCGAGCAGCACGCGGGTGCCACGACGAATTTGTAAAGAAGAGATAACAATCATAACGCGCCGTCAGTTCAGAGTATGTTAAATTATTATTAATTAGCATGCTGCATTAGTAGCAGGTCGGCTGCATGGTAGCCGAAAACAATGACAATGACGACGCCCTGGAGAGTAATCATGCCACAGCCGCCGAAAGTTTTGCTGCTGTATGCCCATCCTGAGTCCCAGGATTCAGTAGCCAATCGAATTTTACTCGAGCCAGTACATCAGCTTGCTAATGTTACCGTGCATGATCTGTATGCCCATTACCCTGATTTTTTTATTGATATCAGCCATGAGCAATCTTTATTACTACAGCACGATATTATCGTCTTTCAGCATCCCCTTTATAGCTATAGTTGCCCGGCACTATTAAAAGAGTGGATAGACCGGGTACTGCATCGTGGATTTGCCAATGGTATAGGGACTCAGGCTCTGAAAGGAAAATACTGGCGTAGCGTTATCACGACAGGAGAGCCAGAAGGGGCCTATGGGCGCGACGCCCTTAATCGGTTCTCAATGGATAATATTTTACTTCCTTTTGAACTTACCGCCGGGATGTGCAGTATGCACTGGATGACACCGATGATCCTCTATTGGGCTCGACGTCAGTCTCACCAGACGCTGGTGAATCATGGCAAAGCTTATGCCGAATGGCTGACAACGCCCTTACCTGTAGGAGCGCCCTGATGCAAGGTGCGGATTTTCTGTTAGCTGGTGTGTTATTTCTGTTTGCAGCAGTGGTTGCCGTTCCCATCGCTGCACGCCTGGGTATTGGTGCCGTATTAGGTTATTTGCTGGCCGGTATTGTCATTGGTCCCTGGGGTTTAGGGTTCATCAGTGATGTTGATGAAATTCTGCACTTTTCAGAATTGGGCGTGGTCTTTCTGATGTTTATCATCGGTCTGGAACTTAACCCAGCGAAACTCTGGAAACTCAGGCGTTCTATTTTTGGTATTGGTGCCGGGCAGGTTGTGTTCAGTGCGCTGATTTTAGGCGGCTTGCTGATGCTGGGGCAATTCTCCTGGCAGGCGGCAATCATTGGCGGTATCGGTCTGGCAATGTCTTCCACCGCTATGGCCCTGCAACTGATGCGTGAAAAAGGGATGAATCGTAGCGAGTCGGGGCAGCTAGGTTTCTCGGTCCTGTTATTCCAGGATTTAGCCGTTATTCCGGCGATGGCCTTAGTCCCGTTACTGGCAGGAAAGGGGGAAGAGCATACCGACTGGGTGACTCTGGCACTTAAAGTATTAGCGTTTTTAGCCATGCTGGTAGGTGGCCGTTATTTATTGCGCCCCTTATTTCGTTTTATTGCCGCTTCCGGTGTGCGTGAAGTCTTTACTGCTGCATCACTTTTACTGGTACTCGGTTCAGCGCTATTTATGGAAATGCTCGGGTTCTCAATGGCCCTGGGGACTTTCCTCGCTGGGGTACTGCTGGCAGAAAGTGAATATCGCCATGAGCTTGAAATTGCTATCGATCCCTTTAAAGGGTTACTGCTGGGATTATTCTTTATCTCGGTAGGAATGGCGCTCAATATTGGTATCTTATTTACCCATATTATCTGGGTACTGGTCAGTGTCTTACTGCTGGTAGCCGTGAAAGTACTTGTTCTCTATGGGCTGGCAAAAATATATGGCCTGAGACGATCGGAAAGCTTACAGTTCTCAGGCGTATTAAGTCAGGGCGGTGAATTTGCTTTTGTCTTATTTTCGGTTGCTGCGGCCCAAAATCTCTTCCAGGGCGACCAGATGCCCTTACTGCTGGTGACGGTGACCTTGTCAATGATGACGACCCCGTTACTGATGAAAGTTATCGATAAAATTCTTTTTCACCGCTATAACACGGGTGAAGAGAGTGAAGAAAAACCCCATGTGGAAGACGACCAGCCGCAAGTCATTGTTGTCGGTTTTGGTCGTTTCGGCCAGGTTATTGGCCGTTTGCTGATGGCAAATAAAATGCGTATTACTGTGCTTGAGCGCGATGTCAGTGCGGTGAGTTTGATGCGTCGTTATGGCTATAAAGTGTATTACGGTGATGCCACGGAACTGGAGCTGTTACGCGCAGCAGGTGCTGAATCCGCGAAATCCATTGTGATAACCAGCAATGATCCGGAAGATACCATGAAAATCGTTCATCTCTGCCAGCAGCACTTTCCACATATTGCGATACTCGCCCGGGCACGCGGACGTTTTGAAGCACATGAACTGCTACAAGCGGGAGTGACTCACTTTTCACGCGAAACCTTCGCCAGTGCACTGGACTTGGGGCGTAAGGCATTATTGACCTTGGGCATGCATCCGCACCAGGCTCATCGAGCCCAGCAACACTTCCGTCGACTGGATATGCGTATGTTGCGAGAGCTCATTCCGATTCATACCGATAACGCACAAATTTCCCGGGTACGAGAGGCCAGGCGTGAGCTGGAAGAGATTTTTGAACGTGAAATGCAAAGTGAACGTCGCCAGCTTGACGGCTGGGACGAACTGGAATAGAAGGTGAAATCAATGTCAGTGCGTAAGCGTTTTATTGCCGGTGCGGTTTGTCCTGCCTGTCAGGCGAAGGACTCACTCGCGTTATGGCGTGAAAATAATGTCGATATTGTCGAATGCGTTAAGTGCCACCACCAAATGCGTGAGGCGGATAAGCAGGCACAGGGGCATGTTCGCGAACAAGAGCAAGTGATTGGTATTTTTCATCCGGACTAATCAATCGCATACAGGCTCTCGAATTATTTAGGATAGAGATTTTTTTAGGTAGAGGGACACAAGCCGAGATTTCCGCTACAATCTGCGTCAGTTTTTTTCGATGCTCACTCAGGAGATATCATGAAAGTAGCAAAAGACTTGGTGGTCAGCCTGGCTTACCAGGTACGTACAGAAGATGGTGTATTGGTTGATGAGTCTCCGGTGAGTGCGCCGTTGGACTATCTGCACGGCCATGGTTCTCTGATTTCCGGATTAGAAACTGCACTGGAAGGTCATGACGTTGGCGATCGCTTTGATGTGAACGTCGGTGCTAACGACGCTTATGGCCAGTATGACGAAAATCTGGTTCAGCGTGTACCTAAAGACGTCTTTATGGGTGTCGATGAGTTACAGGTTGGCATGCGTTTTATGGCTGAAACCGATCAGGGTCCAGTCCCGGTAGAAATCACCGAAGTGGAAGACGAGCACGTAGTGGTTGATGGTAACCATATGCTGGCAGGTCAGAACCTGAGCTTTAATGTTGAAGTTATTGCTATTCGTGAAGCAACGGCTGAAGAGCTGGAGCATGGTCATGTTCATGGCGAACACGATCATCACCATGACCATGGTGATGGCTGCTGCGGTGGTCACGACCATGATCACGGGCATGACCACGATCACGGTAAAGCTAAAGGCGGTTGCGGTAACGGCGGTTGTGGTTGTCACTAATCACGATAAGAAAAAAGGCGTGCCAGGCACGCCTTTTTTTATGTCTGCCATTCAGTAGTGAGGCGGGGGTGTTTCTTCTGCCTGAGAAGCGACCATTGATGGCTGACTGGTTTTAAGTTTCTCGACTAATAAACGTAGATGCTCACGTAATTTAATCATTTCAAGTTCGTGTGCAATCACCGTCTGGTTTAATTCTTCAATCGTATGTTCCTGGAAAGCAAGACGACTTTCCAGCTCTTCGAGCCGTTGTTCGGTGAGTTTGGTATCCATTGGAGTTTCCCTTGCGGCTTGCCTGATGAACAAAGTGTGGCGATTTTACGGCAAGTCGTCGGATTTTACAGTGTAAATAGCGTAAGCAGGAAACTTATTTAAACAAAAAGAATCTCAATTAGACTCGATAACTTACTGACAGATGGTGTAGATTTCACTAATGCCACTATAGTTAAGTTAACTCTGCTCACTTTAATTTGTAGGGTGGCCCCCCGCTTATGGAGAAATGGATGAAATCATTATTTAAAGTAACGCTTCTGGCGACAACAATGGCCGTTGCCCTGAATGCACCCGTATTTGCTGCCCCGGCAGAACCGGCTAAAGATGCCGCTGCTGCTAGCAGTGCATCTGCTTTCAAAAGTGAAGATCAGAAAGCCGCTTATGCACTGGGTGCCTCACTGGGTCGTTACATGGAAAACTCTCTGCAAGAGCAAGAGAAATTAGGCATCAAGCTGGACAAAGATCAGCTGATTGCCGGTGTTCAGGACGCTTTTGCCAACAAAAGCAAATTATCCGACCAGGATATCGAGCAGTCATTACAGTCTTTTGAGGGCCGTGTACAAGCCGCTGCTCAAGAGAAAGTGAAAAAAGAGTCCGAGGAAAGTGAAACCAAGGGTAAAGCTTTCCGTGATGCATTTGCCAAAGAAAAAGGCAGCAAAACCTCTTCTACTGGCTTGATTTATAACGTTGAGAAAGCAGGCAGCGGTGATACTCTGAAAGACAGTGATACCGTTGTCGTTAACTACAAAGGAACGCTAATTGATGGTAAAGAGTTCGATAACTCTTATACCCGTAACGAGCCACTTTCTTTCCGTTTAGACGGTGTTATTCCGGGCTGGACTGAAGGTCTGAAATACATCAAGAAAGGCGGCAAGATCAAGCTGGTTATTCCACCAGAACTGGCTTACGGCCCTAATGGTGTCCCAGGAATTCCACCAAATTCGACTCTGGTGTTTGATGTAGAGCTGCTGGACGTTAAACCAGCCCAGAAAGAAGCGGAAGCTAAGACTGAAGCACCTGCTAAGAAGTAATCAAAAATGACATAAACTGCCGCCTTCAGGGCGGCGGTTTTGTTTCCCGGCTCTCACTTCAGTATCTTGATTTCTGGTTAAATAAATAAAAGCTGGAAAGAATATCTTACGTTGTATTACCTTAACACTCTGCGCAATAACCGATAATGAGTCTGCCCTGACACGAATAAAGCGCGACAGGCTCTCTGTAGAGGGTGGTATAGGTACATGTCTAATTCACTTTTAACGAATGAAACCAGTGAGT
>Ga0308165_1002027_pt1 | contig 25871 bp, 18 predicted proteins | sample PhyWR2_FD_201032 | JGI IMG/M metagenome (GOLD analysis project Ga0308165, IMG submission 201032) | Phyllosphere microbial communities from UC Gill Tract Community Farm, Albany, California, United States - DLSLW.R2 | ecosystem: Host-associated > Plants > Phyllosphere > Unclassified | place: USA... | reverse complement strand
TCATCAAAGGACCATCATGGAAGACATCGTCATCGTTTCTGCTGTTCGTACCCCCGTGGGCAAATTTGGCGGCACGCTCGCCAAGGTTCCCGCGACCGACCTCGGCGCCCTGGTCATCCGCGAGGCCCTGAGCCGCGCCCAGGTGCCGCTGGACCAGGTCGGTGAAGTCATCATGGGCCAGGTGCTCACCGCAGGTGTGGGCCAGAACCCCGCGCGCCAGGCGATGATGAAGGCCGGCGTGGCCAAGGAAACTCCCGCGCTGACCATCAATGCGGTCTGCGGCTCGGGCCTCAAGGCCGTGATGCTCGCGGCCCAGGCCGTGGCCACGGGCGACAGCGAGATCGTGGTCGCGGGCGGCCAGGAAAACATGAGCCTGTCGCCCCACGTGCTCAACGGTTCGCGCGACGGCCAGCGCATGGGCGACTGGAAGATGACCGACACCATGATCGTCGACGGCCTGTGGGACGTCTACAACCAGTACCACATGGGCATCACTGCCGAGAACGTCGCGCGTGAAAACGGCGTGACACGCGAAGCCCAGGATGCGCTGGCGCTGGCCAGCCAGCAGAAGGCCGCGGCGGCCCAGGACGCGGGCAAGTTCGTCGACGAGATTGTTCCCGTCGCGATTCCTCAGCGCAAGGGCGACCCCCTGCAGTTCGCGGCCGACGAGTACATCAACCGCAAGACGAATGCCGAAGCGCTGGGTGGCCTGCGCCCCGCGTTCGACAAGGCCGGTTCGGTCACTGCCGGCAATGCGTCCGGCCTCAACGATGGCGCGGCTGCGGTGGTGGTGATGTCGGCGACCAAGGCCAAGGCGCTGGGCCTCACGCCGCTGGCGCGCATCGTGTCCTATGCGACTTCCGGCCTGGACCCGGCAACCATGGGCATGGGCCCGGTTTTTGCTAGCCGTAAGGCATTGGAGCGCGCTGGCTGGAAGGCCGAAGACGTGGACTTGTTCGAGCTCAACGAGGCCTTTGCTGCCCAGGCCTGTGCGGTCAACCAGCAGCTGGGCATAGACCCGGCCAAGGTCAACGTCAATGGCGGCGCCATCGCGCTGGGCCACCCCATTGGTGCCTCGGGCTGCCGCGTGCTGGTGACGCTGCTGCACGAAATGCAGCGCAGCGGCGCGCGCCGCGGCCTTGCCGGTCTGTGCATCGGTGGCGGCATGGGCGTGGCGATGGCGCTGGAACGCGTCTGAGACCAATGACCGCGGCCCGCAGGTTTTTCACGCGGGCTCGGTAGTTACCTCAGCGTGGGATCCGCCCAAGTTGGATAGAGTGTCTGAATCGTACTAGTGGTTTGTCCAGGAGAAATTGCATGAGTCAAAAAGTAGCATATGTCACGGGGGGTATGGGCGGCATTGGTACGTCGATCTGCCAGCGTCTGTACAAGGATGGCTTCAAGGTGATCGCCGGCTGCGGCCCGACACGGGATTTCCAGAAATGGCTCAAGGAACAGAAAGACCAGGGCTTTGAGTTCTATGCCTCCGTCGGCAACGTCGGTGACTGGGATTCGACGCACGCGGCTTTCAGCGCCGCCAAGGAAGAGCATGGCAGCATCGACGTGCTGGTCAACAACGCCGGCATCACGCGCGACCGCATGTTCCTCAAGATGACGCGCGAGGACTGGGACGCGGTCATCGAAACCAATCTGACCTCGATGTTCAACGTCACCAAGCAGGTGGTCGGCGACATGGTTGAAAAGGGCTGGGGCCGCATCATCAACATCAGCTCGGTCAATGGCGTGAAGGGCCAGTCGGGCCAGACGAACTACTCGGCGGCCAAGGCCGGCATGCACGGTTTCACCATGGCCCTGGCGCAGGAACTGGCGACCAAGGGGGTCACGGTCAACACCGTGAGTCCGGGCTATATCGGCACCGACATGGTCAAGGCCATACGCACCGAAGTGCTCGACAAGATCGTGGGCACCATTCCGGTGCGCCGCCTGGGCGAGCCCGGCGAGATCGCCTCGATCATTGCCTGGCTGGCGTCCAATGACGGCGGTTATTCCACCGGGGCCGATTTCTCGGTCAACGGCGGACTGCACATGCATTGATGCGTCAGGCAAAGAAAAAACCCGCTGCGGCGGGTTTTTTTTATGCCGCTTTGGCGGCAGTGGAAATGGGAGGACGGAACATCCTGGAAAGGCTATCGGTCCGGCTGTCAGGGTTGCTCGGGGCGCCTGCGGGCGCGCGCCGGAAACAGCGGGACGGGGGCTCAGCAGCGAACGGGTGCGCGCTTGCGATCGCGTTCGTCTTCAGGCCAGGCAAACATGTGGGACATCGTGTTCATAGCAAAAGCTCCTTGATATCTGTTCAACGCGGCTGTGTAGGAATGCGTTGACAGGAAAACACCGATTCTTCAAAAATTTTTCGCATTGTCAGCGCCAGGATAGGAACTTCGAGGCGCCATGCACAGTCCAAGAAAAAACCCGCGCCTGCGGGTTTTGGCTGCCGGCTTTGCGGCGGTGGAAAATCAGCGGCCGGGGCATTTGCGTGTGAATGCCGGCGCTGCCAGAAAGTGTGCTGCGGGGGGCGTCAACGCGCGACCCGGCAACGGGGGAGGGTTTCAGCAGCGGGCCGGGGCGCGCTTGCGATCGCGTTCGTCTTCGGGCCAGGCAAACGTGTGGGCTGTCATGGTCATAGTAAAAGCTCCTTAGTGCTCATACAACGTGGGGGCCGCAAACAGCGTTGACAGCCAAACGCAAATAAATGAAACGAAAACGCGCCGTTTGACCGCACAATTCTTCCTTTTGCAAAATACATAGCAAAAAACCAAGGCATAGCCTTGGTTTCAAGTGGGTTTGCTCGCTGGAGATTGGCTTACGAATCGTTGCCAGCCTGGGCCGTCAAACCTTCGATCACGTCGTTGATTTCGAGCCAGCGTTCTTCCAGCGCATCGATTTCATCGCTGCAGGCCTTCAGGCGCTTGCCGGCTTCGACGATTTCCGCCGCGGGCAGCGGCTCGGTCAGGCGCTGTTCGATCTGCGCGCGTTCGGCCGTGAGCTGGGCCAGCTTCTTGTCGTTGGCTTCGAGCTCCTTCTTGAAGGGACGCATCTTGTCGGCCAGCTCCTGGCGCGCCAGCGCGGCCAGGCGGCGCTGCTCCTTCTGGTCCACGGCGGGCGCCGCGGGGGCGGATGCGGGCGGGGCCACGGGTGCGACGGCCGCAGGTGCCAGCGCAGGCGCAGGCGCCGCGGCTGCGGGCTTGGCCTCTTCGTTCTTGGCTTCCTCGCGCAGGCGCTTGGATTCGTCGAGCAGGTAGCGCTGGTAGTCGTCGAGGTCGCCGTCGAACGGGCCCACGGCGCCGCGACCGACCATCCAGAACTCGTCGCAGACCGCGCGCAGCAGCGCCCGGTCATGGCTGACCAGCATGACCGTGCCTTCGAACTCGTTGAGCGCCATCGACAGCGCCTCGCGCGTGGCCAGGTCCAGGTGGTTGGTGGGCTCGTCGAGCAGCAGCAGGTTGGGGCGCTGCCAGACGATCATCGCCAGCACCAGGCGCGCCTTCTCGCCGCCGCTCATCGTGCCCACGGCCTGCTTGACCATGTCTCCCGTGAAGTTGAACGTGCCCAGATAACTGCGCAGGTCCTGTTCGCGCGAAGGTTCGCGGCTGTTCGGGCCCTGTTCGCGCGCCAGGCGGATCATGTGCTCCAGCGGGCTGTCGGCGGGGCGCAGCACGTCGAGTTCCTGCTGCGCGAAGTAGCCGATGTTCAGGCCCTTGCCTTCGGTGACCTGGCCGGCAAGCGCGCCCATTTCGTGGGCAATCGTCTTGACCAGCGTCGACTTGCCCTGGCCGTTGGCGCCCAGGATACCTATGCGCTGACCGGCGAGCACCGAGCGGCTCACATTGCGCAGGATCACGGTGTCGTTGCCGTCCTCGCCGCGGTAGCCGAACGAGGCGTCCGAAATCGCCAGCATCGGGTTGGGCAGGTTGAGCGGTTCCTTGAACTCGAAGGTGAAGTCGGCTTCGGCCAGCACCGGGCCGATCTTTTCCATGCGCTCCAGCGCCTTGACGCGGCTTTGCGCCTGCTTGGCCTTGGACGCCTTGGCCTTGAAGCGGTCGATGAACTTCTGCAGGTGGGCGATCTTTTCCTGCTGCTTGGCAAAGCTTGCGCCCTGCAGTTCGAGCTGCTGGGCGCGCAGTTCCTCGAACTTGCTGTAGTTGCCGCCGTAGCGGTTGAGCTGGGCCGCATTGATCTGCAGCGTGACCGTGGTCACGGCATCGAGGAATTCGCGGTCATGGCTGATGACGATCATCGTGCCCGCATAGCGCTTGAGCCAGGCTTCGAGCCAGACCAGGGCGTCCAGATCCAAGTGGTTGGTGGGCTCGTCGAGCAGCAGCAGGTCGGACGGGCACATCAGCGCGCGCGCGAGTTGCAGGCGCATGCGCCAGCCACCCGAGAAGCTGTCGACAGGATTGTCGAGTTCGGACGACTTGAAGCCCAGGCCCAGGATCAGTGCCTGGGCGCGCGCCACGGAGTCGTGCGCGCCGGCGTCGGCCAGGTCGCAATAGGCCTGGGCGATGGCCATGCCGTCGTCGGCGGCCTCGGCGTCCAGCAGCTGTTGCTGCACTTCGGCCAGGCGGGTGTCGCCGTCGATCACGAACTGCGTTGCCGACTGGTCGGTCTCGGGCATGTCCTGCGCGACCTGGGCCATGCGCCACTGGCGCGGCTTGGAGAACTCGCCGCCGTCTTCGGCCAGCGCGCCGGTGAACAGCGCAAACAGGCTGGACTTGCCCGCGCCGTTGCGGCCCACGAGGCCGACCTTTTCGCCCGGGTTGATGGTGGCTGTCACTTTGTCGAGCAGCACTTTGGCCGAGCGGCGCAAGCTCACGTTCTTGAGGGTAATCATGTCAAAGTCCAGGGCGTGGCGTGGCCACGTAAGCGGGCCCGCAGGCCCGGCAAGAAAAGAAGTCCTGATTTTCGGCGGCTCCCGCGCGCGGCGGAAGCCGACTGGCTCAGAGGTCGGCGAGCGCCTGGCGCACCAGCGCTTCGCGCGTGATCAGCAGCACCTGTTCGTCACCCGACGAGGTGTCGAGCCAGAACACCGGCAGCCGCGGAAACGCGGCTTCGAAATATTCACGCTCGTTGCCGATTTCCAGGATCAGGATCGCGTGCTCGCGCATGCGGCTAGGCGCGTCGCTCAGCAGCTGCTTGATGAAGTCCATGCCGTCGACGCCGCCGGCCAGCGCCAGCACCGGCTCGGCCTGGTATTCGGCGGGCAGCGCAGACATGCTGTTGGCGTTCACATAAGGTGGGTTGCACAGGATCAGGTCCCAGGGGCCGGGCGTGTTTGCCATGCCGTCGGATTCGATCAGCTGCACGCGCTGGCCCAGTTCGTGGCGATCGACATTGATGCGCGCCACGGCCAGTGCATCGGTCGACAGGTCGGCACCCGTGACCTGCACATCGGGGTAGGCCATTGCCGCCAGGCAGGCCAGGCTGCCGTTGCCGGTGCACAGGTCGAGCACGTCATGCGTCTTATCGCTGAGCCAGTCGTCGATGGAGCCATCGGCCAGGATCTCGGCAATGAAGCTGCGCGGCACGATCGCGCGCTCGTCCACATAGAACGGCACGCCCTGCAGCCAGGCTTCGCGGGTCAGGTAGGCCGCGGGCTTGCGCGTGCGAATGCGTTCCTCGAACAGCGCGGCCACGCCGGCCTGTCCGGCGGCGTCCACGACCTGATCGGCCAGCACGGCTTCGTCGAGATCGCTGTCCAGCGGGATTCCCAGGCGCCACAGCACCAGCCAGGTGGCTTCATCATGGGCGTTGCTGGTGCCGTGGCCAAAGGCCACGCCAGCGGCGGTCAGTGCGCTCGCACCGGACGCGATGAGCGCGGCGACAGTCGTGCCGTGCACGGCTTGGGGTTCAATCATGGAGCTTTCGGTCACGCCGCGCCGGGGGCTGCGCAGGCCGCGAGAGCCTGGGCATGCAGGTTTTCCAGCGTGCGGCGGTAGATGTTGGTCAGTGGCGCGATATCGGCCAGGACGATATTTTCGTCTATCTTGTGGATGCTCGCATTCGGTGGGCCCATTTCAATGACCTGATCGCAGATCTGGGCAATGAAACGCCCGTCGCTGGTGCCGCCCGTGGTCGAGAGTTCGGTCTGCAGACCGGTCTCGTCGGCGATCGCCTGCTGCACCGCGTGGACCAGGTTGCCGGGCGTGGTCAGGAAGGGCTGGCCGCCAATAGTCCAGTCGAGCGTGTATTCCAGGCCATGGCTGTCGAGAATGGACTTGACGCGCGCCTGCAGGCCTTCGGCGGTCGATTCGGTGCAGAAGCGGAAATTGAAGTCGATCACCACGCTGCCCGGAATCACGTTGCTCGCGCCCGTGCCGCCGTGGATGTTGCTCATCTGCCAGCTCGTGGGCGGGAAGAACGCATTGCCCTGGTCCCAGGCCGTGGCCGCGAGTTCGGTCAGTGCCGGAACGGCCTGGTGAATCGGGTTGCGCGCGAGTTGCGGGTAGGCGATATGGCCCTGGATGCCGAGCACCGTGAGCTTGCCGCTCATGGTGCCGCGGCGGCCGTTCTTGATCATGTCGCCGGTGCGCTCCACGGCCGTGGGCTCGCCCACGATGCAGTAGTCGAGGCGCTCGCCGCGGGCCTTGAACTGTTCGACCACGACCTTGGTGCCGTCGATCGATGGGCCTTCCTCATCGCTGGTCAGCAGGAAAGCCAGATCGATCAGCGGATCGGGCGTGGCCGCCAGGAACTCCTCCACCGCGACGACAAACGCCGCGATCGAGGTCTTCATGTCGCTGGCGCCGCGGCCGTAGAGCCGGCCGTCGCGGTGCGTGGGCGTGAACGGCGGGCTGCTCCATTGATCGAGCGGGCCCGTGGGCACGACATCGGTGTGGCCGGCGAAGACCAGCGTCTTGCGCTGCTCGGATCCGGTCGCGCTGCGCTTGGCGTAGAGATTTTGCACGCGAAAGCTGTCGGGGCCGCTGTCGAGGCGCTCGCAGACAAAGCCCAGCGGCGCGAGGCGCGCGGCGATCAGGTCGAGGCAGCCGGCATCTTCAGGCGTGACGGAAGGGCGGCTGATCAGTTGTTCGGCCAGTTGCAGTGTGCGGGACATGGGAAATGCAGGGTTGAAAGTGCGTAGGGACAGCGGGCAGGCGGCAAGGCCAGCGCTCAGCTGTGGGAGCCGATGTCCAGCACGATGTCGGTGAAAGAAGCTTGTTCGTCTTCGGCGGGCGCGGCGGCCTTGGCCTTGGCGTCGGGGCTGGGCGCGGGAGCGGGCTTGGTGCCCGAGAAATCGTTTTGCAGCCGCCACATCAGGTTGGTCGGCGAGTCCGCATGGGCCAGGCCTTCCTTGCGGTCAATGGTGCCGGCGACAATCAATGTGGCCAGTGCTTCCTCGAAGGTCTGCGAGCCTTCGGCCATGGATTTCTCCATTGCCTCGCGCACCGCCGAGAAGTCGCCTTTTTCAATCAGGTCGGCGACCAGCTTGGTGTTGAGCATCACCTCGACGGCCGGCACGCGCAGGCCTTCGGGCGTGCGCACCAGGCGCTGCGAGATCACGGCGCGCAGCGCGGCGGCGAGATCGCCCAGCATGGTGTCGCGCACTTCGACCGGGTAGAAGCTCAGAATGCGGCTGAGCGCGTGGTAGCTGTTGTTGGCGTGCAGCGTTGCCAGGCACAGATGGCCGGACTGGGCATAGGCCAGTGCGGCCGACATGGTCTCGCGGTCGCGAATCTCACCAATCAATATGACGTCGGGCGCCTGGCGCAGCGCGTTCTTCAGCGCGGTATGCAGCGAATCGGTGTCGCTGCCGATCTCGCGCTGGTTGACGATGGAGCGCTGGCTGCGGAACTGGTATTCGATAGGGTCCTCGATGGTGAGGATATGGCCCGTGACGCTCTTGTTGCGCGCATCGATCATCGACGCGAGCGTGGTGCTCTTGCCCGAACCCGTGGCGCCGACGACCAGCAGCAGCCCGCGCTTTTGCAGGATCAGCTCGCTGAGCACGGGCGGCAGGTTGAGCGTCTCGAGCGCAGGAATGTGCTGGGCAATGAAGCGGATCACCACCGCGTAGGTGCCGCGCTGGCGCATGGCGCTGACGCGAAAGCGTCCCACGCCGCGCAGCGGCACGCCCATGTTGAGCTCGCCGGTCTGTTCCAGCTCCTGCATGCGCTCGGGGGGGACGATTTCGGCCAGCAGGCTGCGCGGCGCATCGGGCGGCAGCAGCTGGCTGTTGATCGGCACGCACTCGCCATGGATCTTGATCAGCGCGGGCGCGTTGGCGGACAGGTAGACGTCGGACGCCTGTTTTTCACCCATCAGGCGCAGGATTCGCTCCATGGTGCTCATGCAAGTTCCTTTTGGGTTTGGGTAGACCGTTGATCCTGCTCAAGATCAGCGTGAACGGGCGAGTCCGTTCGTCCTGAGCCTGCCTCGCCGGCCGCGTCGAAGGATGAACGGCCTGTCCTAAAGAAATACCTCAGTCGCGCAGCAGGTCGTTCAGGCTGGTCGTCGAACGCGTCTTGGCGTCGACCTTCTTGACGATGATCGCTGCGTACATGCTGTAGCGGCCGTTGTCCTTGGGCAGGTTGCCCGACACCACGACCGAGCCCGCGGGAACGCGGCCGTAGCTGATTTCGCCGGTGGCGCGGTCATAGATGGGTGTGCTCTGGCCGATGTACACGCCCATGGAGATCACCGAGTTCTCTTCGACGATCACGCCTTCGACGACTTCCGAACGCGCACCGATGAAGCAGTTGTCTTCGATGATCGTGGGGTTGGCTTGCAGGGGCTCGAGCACGCCGCCCAGGCCCACGCCGCCCGACAGGTGGACGTTCTTGCCCACTTGCGCGCACGAACCGACCGTGGCCCAGGTGTCGACCATGGTGCCTTCGCCCACATAGGCGCCGATGTTCACATAGGAAGGCATCAGGATCGCGCCCTTGGCCATGAACGAGCCGCGGCGTGCGACCGCGGGTGGCACCACGCGCACGCCGGTGGCGGCAATCTCGGCTTCCGACATGCCCTGGTACTTGGTGGGGACCTTGTCGTAGAAGTTCAGGCCGCCGGCCGTGATCAGCTCGTTGTCCTTGAGGCGGAACGACAGCAGCACGGCCTTCTTGATCCACTGGTGCACGGTCCATTGGCCCACGCCCTGCTGGGTCGCAACGCGCATCTGGCCGGCATCGAGCTGGGCGATCACATGCTCGACGGCGTCGAGGATTTCCGCGGGGGCGCTGGCGCTGCTCAGGTTGGCACGGTCTTCCCAGGCGGCGTCGATGATGGATTGCAATTGCTGAGTCATGAAATCTTACTTCTTCAGGTTTTGGATAAATTGGACGATGCGCTGGGCTGCCTCGAGGCATTCCGCGGTCTCGGCGACCAGGGCCATGCGCACGCGATTCGCACCGGGGTTGTGGCCTGCGACATCCCGGGCCAGATAGCTGCCCGGCAGGACCGTGACATTGTATTGAGCATAGAGCGCGCGTGCGAACTCGACATCGTCCATGCCCAGGAATTCAGGCACGCCGGCCCACAGGTAGAAGCCCGCGTCGGGCAGGCGCACGTCCATCACGCTGGCCAGCAGCGGCGTGACTTCGGCGAACTTCTGCCGGTACTGGCGGCGGTTCTCTATCACATGCTCCTCGTCGTTCCAGGCGACGATGCTGGCCTCCTGCACGGCCGGGCTCATTGCGCCGCCGTGATAGGTGCGGTACAGCAGGAAGGCCTTGAGCAAGGCGGCGTCGCCGGCGACAAAGCCGCTGCGCAGACCGGGCACATTGCTGCGCTTGGACAGGCTGGTGAAGGACACCAGATTCTTGAAGTCGCTGCGGCCGAGCTTGGCCGCGGCCTCCAGGCCGCCCAGCGGGGCTTCCTCGCGGAAATAGATTTCGCTGTAGCACTCGTCCGAGGCAATGACGAAACCGTGGCGGTCGGACAGAGCGAACAGCTTTTCCCACTCGGACAGGGGCATGACCGCGCCCGTGGGGTTGCCCGGCGAGCAGACATACAGCAGCTGCGTGGTCTGCCAGACAGTTTCTGGCACGCTGTCCCAGGCGACCGCAAAGTTGCGTGCCGGATCGCTGGGCACGTAGACTGGCGTGGCACCGGCCAGCAGGGCCGCGCCTTCATAGATTTGATAGAACGGGTTCGGGCAGACCACGGTCGCGCCGGGCTGGGTCGGATCGATCACCGTCTGCGCGAACGCAAACAGGGCTTCGCGCGAGCCGTTGACCGGCAGCACCTGGGTCGCCGGGTCCAGCGACAGGCCGTAGCGCTGGTTCATCCAGTGCGCGCCCGCCGCGCGCAGTCGCGGGTCGCCGCCCGTGGCCGGATACTTGGCCAGCGCCCCGGGGCTGTTGCCCAGCACCTCTTCGATGAAGGGCGGCGTGGGATGGCGGGGTTCGCCTATGCCCAGGCTGATGGCGCGATACGAAGGCGAGGGCGTGACCCCCGCGAAAAGCTGTCGCAGCCGTTCAAACGGATAAGGCTGCAGTTTGGAGAGCAGGGGATTCATTGCCCGCATTATCCACGCTGCGGCGGGCGCTGTTGCGCTCCGTTGGCCGCAACTGACAGGCAAAAGCGCGGGGTGGCCCTGCACCCCGGCTTCAGGATTGCGCGCGCTGCGCGCGCGCTCTGGCCATGGCCGCGGCAATCGCGGCTTTTTTTGCATCGACGGGCGCCGCAGCCGAGTCCGAGGCCGGTGCCGCTGAAGGTGCCAGCGCCACTTCCAACCCTGCGGCCATTGCGGCCTTGGGTGCGGTCGCGCGCTCGGAAGCTCCCAGCCGCTTCTGTCGCCGGGTATAGCGCGACAACGCGTGCGTGGCCTGCTCCTGCGACCAGGCAGCCCAGCCGGTCGCGCCGCCGCTGGCCGGAACCAGCGTGATGCAGTCGACCGGGCAGACCGGAATGCACAACTCGCAGCCCGTGCAATGGGGAGCGATCACGGTATGCATGCGTTTGTTGGCGCCGAAAATGGCGTCCGTGGGGCAGGCCTTGATGCACAGGGTGCAGCCTATGCACCAGGCTTCGTCGATCACCGCCAGCGTGCGCTGCGACTCGAGGCCGTGTTCGGCCGAAAGCGGCAGCGGCGGCCGTCCGGTGAGCGCCGAAAGCCGCGCAATGCCCGCGGCTCCGCCGGGCGGGCATTGGTTGATGGGCGCAGCATCTTCGGCGATCGCCTGCGCATAGGCCGCGCAGTCGGGATAACCGCAGCGCGTGCACTGGGTCTGCGGCAAGGCGGCGTCGATGCGAGCCGCCAGGCCTTGTAAGGCGGAGGCTGGCATGACGCGTCCCCCTGTCAGTTGCGGCGTGATCCGCGTGTCGTACGCGGTTTCGCTTTGGCGGGCTCGGGAGCACGCGCCTGCGGGCCTTCGGTCGTTGCCAGGGCTGGTTCCTCGGCGCGTTCAAGTGCTGTTTCCAGCACGGTCTTGGGCGTTTCAGGCGGCGTCACATGCGCAACTTCCAGCGCTGCTTCGGCTGCCGGGCTGTCCAGCGCCGCTGCGGGAGCGAGCGCGGGCGCCGTTTCCACCGGCGTCACCGCAGCCTGGCGGGCCGCAGCCGGGCGCATGGGCAGGGCGTCGTGGCCCACGCCGTCGTCGACCGCAACCTCTGGCTGCTTGTGGTAGGCCAGGATGAAGTCGCGCACTTGCGGGTAGACAGTTTCGCGCCAGCGGCGGCCGCTGAAGATGCCGTAGTGGCCCGCGCCCTCGACTTCGAGGTGGCGCTGCTTGTCGGCCGGCACGCCGGTGCACAGGTCGTGCGCGGCCCGCGTCTGGCCCGCGCCCGATATGTCGTCGAGTTCGCCTTCAACCGTCAGAATGGCGCTGCTCGTGATGTCCTGCGGGCGCACGCGCTCGACCTGGCCGTCCGGCGACTTCACATCCCAGGCGCCCTTGACCAGCGAGAAATCCTGGAACACGGTGTAGATCGTCTCCAGGTAATAGGCTGCGTCCATGTCGAGCACGGCGTTGTACTCGTCGTAGAACTTGCGGTGGGCTTCGGTACTGGTGTCGTCGCCCTTGAGCAGGTTCTTGAAGTAATCGTAGTGGCTGGTCGCATGCCGGTCGGGGTTCATCGCGACGAAGCCCGTGTGCTGCAGGAAGCCCGGATACACGCGCCGGCCTGCGCCGGGATAGTTCGAAGGCACTTCGTGGATCACATTGGTCTCGAACCACTCGTAGCTGTTGGTGGTCGCGAGGTTGTTCACCGCGGTCGGCGAGCGGCGCGCATCGATGGGGCCGCCCATCATGGTCAGCGTCAGCGGCGTGGTTTCGCCGCGGCTGGCCATCAGCGATACCGCAGCGAGCACCGGAACGGTGGGCTGACACACGCTGACCACATGGCAGTTGCCATACTTGCCCTGCAGATGACGGATGAACTCCTGTACATAGTTCACATAGTCATCGAGGTGGAAAACGCCCTGGTCCATGGGAACCAGGCGCGCGTTTTTCCAGTCGGTGATGTAGACCTTGTGATCCGCCAGCATGCTGCGCACGGTGTCGCGCAGCAGCGTTGCATAGTGGCCCGACAACGGCGCCACCACCAGCACCACTGGTTGGGCCAGCATGGTGTCGAGCGTCGCCGAGTCGTCGGTGAAGCGCTTGAAGCGCCTCAGCTCGCAGAACGGCTTGTCGATCTCCACGCGCTCCATGATGGTCACGCCCACGCTGCCGACATCCACCGTGGTGATGCCGAACTGCGGCTTTTCGTAGTCCTTGCCCAGTCGGTGGAACAGTTCGAACCCCGCGGAAATACGTTGGGACAGCGGTGTTTGGCTGAAGGGCGACGATGGATTGCTGTACAGCTTGGAAGCTGCAAGTGCAAAGTCGGCGAAGGGCTCCACGAGGGAGCGCTGAGTTTCATACATTTGGTAAAGCATGGGCAAGACCTTGTTATGTTGCAGTGCAATATAGCAGTTGTCTGGCATCAAGGTGCAGGACTGTGCGACACCGACGTCCGTCATTCGGAAGAAAGCGACACAGAGACCCTTCTTGTCACATGCCAGCGCTATGGGTCTCAGCCTATGGTGCCGTTTTCCGCGCCACGCGGCTGGCGCGCGATCGCCATCACTTCGTGCGCCGGCAGGCCCTTGAGGCGGTGATCGCTCCACACCTGGCGCCAGCGGCGCGCACCCGCGAGCCCGTGGCGCAGGCCCAGCATATGGCGCGCCACGCTGTACCAGTGGGTGCCGTGCTCCAGCGCTTCGCGCTCCATGTACTCGACCATCTGCTCCTCGACGGCTTCGCGCGTCAGTTCGCTGGGCGCAGCACCATAGAACTGTGCATCCCAGCTCGCGAGCCACCAGGGGTTGTGATAGGCCTCGCGCCCGACCATCACGCCATCGACCACCTCGAGCTGCTCGGCGACGGCCGCGCTGTCCTTGAAGCCGCCATTGATGGCAATGGTCAGCTGCGGAAAATCGCGCTTGAGCTGGGCCACGACGTCGTAGCGCAGCGGCGGCACTTCGCGGTTTTCCTTGGGCGAGAGGCCCTTGAGCCAGGCATTGCGTGCGTGCACGATGAACACTTCGCAGCCGGCTTCGGCCACGGTGCCTATGAAGTCGCGCACGAAGTCATAGCTTTCGCTCTTGTCTATGCCTATGCGGTGCTTGACGGTCACGGGAATCTGCACCGCGTCGCGCATCGCCTTCACGCCTTCGGCGACCAGGGAGGCCTCGTTCATCAGACAGGCGCCAAACGCGCCGCGCTGCACGCGCTCGCTGGGGCAGCCGCAGTTGAGGTTGATCTCGTCATAGCCCCATTGCGCGCCCAGCTGCGCGGCGCGCGCCAGATCCGCAGGCTCGCTGCCGCCGAGCTGCAGCGCAACGGGATGCTCCTGGCCATTGAAGCGCAGATGGCGCGGCACATCGCCGTGCAGCAAGGCGCCGGTGGTCACCATTTCCGTATACAGCAGCGTATGGCGCGTCAGCAGCCGGTGCAGATACCTGCAATGCCGGTCTGTCCAGTCCATCATGGGCGCCACGCTCATGCGCCAGTTGAGTGCAACTGCTTGATTTTCTTGAGATTTCTGCGGATTCATAGGTGTTGTTTGGGGCCTGTGGCGCTGGCGGCAGCGCCGCGGACAAGGCCGATATTGTGCACACCCGAGCGCAAACCTTCAGCTCCAAGGCCTTGCCCACTCTGCGGCGCAGGCGCCTGCACAGCGGTTGGATGGATTCAATGCCCTGCGCACATGGGGTTTACGAATGTCTGTTTTCCGATATTGTTTCAATGTAAAGCATCGTTTTTCATGTAAAAAAATGTTTGTCTCGCGGATAATTTCGTACTGAGCACCTCGTCCATATCAATCATTCGCCCGCGCCAGTGCGACCGCGTGCGCCAGCCGAAAAAATTCGATGCCTCCACGCCGTTTCCTGTCGGTCCGACTGAGGTCTGTGGCGTTCTGCGCCGCGCTGACCTGCCTTTCTGCTCATGCCGCCGAACCAGCCGGGCCGCGCTTCGATATCTCGCGCTTTCAGGTCGAAGGCAATACGCTGGTCTCCAGCGAAGCCATCGCCAGTGCGCTGGCCCCGTTGACCGGACCGCAGCGTGAATTCAGCGATATCCAGCGTGCGGTGGAAGCCGTCGAGCGCGCCTACATGCAGGCCGGCTTCACCGCGGTGAAAGTGGTGTTGCCCGAGCAGGAAATCGCCGGCGGTGCCGTGAAGATCCGCGTGGTCGAAGCCGTGGTGACTTCGGTCAAGGTCGTGGGCAACCAGCATTTCAGCGAGGAAAACATCCGTGCGAGCCTGGCGGTCCTGCAGACCGGCAGCGCGCCGCGTCTGGGGGCGCTCTCGGCGGCCATCCAGCAGGCCAACGACAATCCGGCCAAGCAGGTGTCGGTCAGCATGGCCGAAGGCGCTTTGCCAGCCACGGTGGAGGCCACGGTGTCCGTCGTCGACCATAAGCCGCTGCGCTTCATCGCCACGCTCGACAACACCGGCACCGCTGCAAGCGGCCACTGGCGCACTGGCATCGCGCTGCAGCATGCGAATCTGTTCGATCGCGATCACGTGGGCACGCTCGCGTACTCCACGTCGCCCGACGGCCCGTCGGGACAGAACCTGAACGTCTACTCGGTGGGCTACCGCGTGCCGCTGTATGCGCTGAACGACAGCATCGACTTCATCTATGGCCGCTCCAGCGTCAACACGCCCGCGAGCTCGCCCACGCTGGGCGGTGTGCTTGGCTTCACGGGCAAGGGCGAGACCTGGGGGCTGCGCTACAACCTCTTCCTGGGCCGCACGGGTGAGACCGCGTCCAAGGTCGTGTTCGGCCTGGACCACAAGAAGATCGACTCGCGCTGTGATGTGAACGGCCAGCCCATCAGCGTCACGGGAGCGACGCCGCCGATCTCCTCCTGCGTGCCGTACACCACGACGCCGTTGAGCATCACCTATATAGGCCAGCGCGACGCGGTGGACCAGGCGCTGGCGTACAACCTCGGGCTGGCGCGCAACTTCGCCAGCGGTGCGCGCTACACCAATCTGGATGGCCGCACGGACCGCTACTCCTACCTGACACCGGGCAATCGCAGCACGCGCGACGGCTTCATGGTGGTGCGCGGCGGCGCCACGCTGCTGCAGGCGCTGGACAGCGGCTGGCAGATTCGCTTTGCGGGCAACGCCCAGCTGACCCACACGCCGCTCGTTTCCAGCGAACAGTTGGGCCTGGTGGGCAGCAACGCGGTGCGCGGCTTCGACGAGCGCGCCGTGGCCGCGGACGGCGGCCTGGTGCTCAACGCCGAGCTTTACACGCCTGAGTTGGGTGCGCACATCGGCCTGCCGGGCACCCTGCGCGGCCTGGTGTTCGTGGATGCCGGCTATGGCAGCAACCGAAAGACGGCGGGCACCTACCTGCCGGGCCACACCAAGGTCGCCAGCACCGGTCTGGGCGCGCGCTACACGCTGAGCCGGGACTTCAGCGTCCGGCTGGATGCGGCCCGGGTGCTCGATGCCGGCAGTTCATACACCGAGAAGCGCGGCGACTGGCGCGCCCATCTGAGCGCGATGTTCGCGTTCTAAGAAAAGAGAGCTTCCCCCATGAAATCGAACAAGGCATTCCGGCTGCGCTTTCTCTCGCTGGTGGTCGCGGCGATGTGCGCCGGCGGCGCGCGCGCCCAGCTCGCCCCGGGCGCGCTGCCCACCGGCGCCACCGTGATCGGTGGCCAGGCATCGATCGTGCAAAACGGCACGACGCTCAATATCCACCAGACTTCGGCTCAGGCGCTGGTCAACTTCTCGAGCTTCAACATCGGCTCGGCTGCGCTGGTCGACATTCGCCAGCCGGGTGCGGCGGCGGCGCTGCTGGCGCGTGTGACAGGTGGCGACCCGTCGCAGATTTACGGCCAGATCACGGCCAATGGCGCGCTCTGGCTGGTCAATCCCGCGGGCATCATGGTGGGGCAGGGCGCGCGCATAGACGTAGGCGCCTTCATCGCCAGCACGCTCAATGTGAGCGACTCCGACTTCCTGGCCGGGCGCCTGAACTTCACTTCGGCCGGCAACGCCGCCGGAGTGCGCAACGCGGGCACGGTCAATGCCGGCGCGGCAGCGGGCGGGGGACGCATCTATCTGGTAGGCCAGACGGTGGAGAACGCTGGCAGCCTCAACGCCCCCAATGGCGAGGTGCTGCTGGCTGCGGGCCAGAACGTACAGCTGCTGGATACCGGCCACCCGGGCGTATCGATCGCGCTGTCCGGCGCCGGTGGCAATGCCAGGAATCTGGGCCGCATCGTGGCCGAAGCCGGCCGCATCGGGCTGGGGGGGGCGCTGGTGGCCAACGCCGGTGAAATCAGTGCCAGCAGCGCCCACAGCGTGGGCGGGCGCGTGTTCCTGCGCGCCAACGAGGTGACGACGTCAGCGGCGTCCCATATCCATGCCGATGGCTTGTCGGGTGGCAGCGTGGTGCTGGTCGGTGACACGGCCGACATTGATGGACGCATATCGGCCACGGGCAGCGCGGGCCCGGGCGGCTTCGTCGACACCTCGGGCCATGCCCGCATCAATGTCAAGAATGCGCCGACCGTGGGCAAGGGCGGAGAATGGTTGATTGATCCAAGCAATCTGCAAGTCGTCGCGGGCGCCGGCGGCGACGCCAATGTGCAGGAAGGAATCATCGTTTCGACCGAAGCCGGCACCACCATAGGCGCCGACGTCATCACGGCCCAGCTCAACGTCGGCGCCCACGTGGTGCTGGCCACCGGTGGCAGCGGCACCGGCGAGGGCAACATCACGGTGAATGCGGCGATCGCCAAGACCGGCGGCGAAAACGCGCAGCTCACGCTGCGTGCCCACAACGACATCGAGATCAACGCGCCCATCACCAGCAGCGCTGGTTCGTTGGGCCTGAGCCTGAAGAACAATTTCCACGGCAGCACGACCACCCCCGGCCGCGCGGCCACCATCAACGCGGACATCAACCTCAACGGCGGTGCGCTGGAAGTCTCGCAAGGCGAGGCGCTGGGCAACGGAACCCTGAATATTGCGAGTGGCACCACGACGCTTCAAGGCGCTTCGCGCATTCTCGCGGCGGCGGTCAATGTCAGGAAGGATGGCCGTGTATCGATCGATTCGGCGCAGGCGCTGCAGGGCGTTTGGACCAATGCCGGCGAGATAGAACTGCAGGGCGAAGGCGCACTGAACCTGGAAAACGCGGACGCGAGCCTGCTCAACACCGGGCGCCTGACCCTGTCCGGCACCAACAGTGCCGTGCTGGCCGGCGCCAGCGAAGCGTCCAACCTCACCAACAACGGCGAAATCGTCAAGACTTCGTCGGGTGCCCAGGACATCAGCAGGCTGACCAACGGCGGCGCCGGCAGCATCGTGATTGAGGCCGGGCAATTGTCGCTGTCCAGGACAACCGTGGGCGGTGCCGTGAAAGTGGCCCAGAACGCCGAGCTTGCGATAAAGGGCGCCGAACAGGGCGAACAGGGTTCCGAGCTTGCCGGTGGCGTCAACATCACCGGCGCCGGCGCCATGACATGGCGCGGCAACGTGAGGCTGCTGGGCGATGTGACGCTGGGCGCCAACGCGCCGACACTGACCATCGAACCCTCGGTCCTGACTTTCGTTGGCGGCACGAACACCCAACTCACGACGCATAACCCGATCGACATCCGCGGCGAGCTCGTGCTTGATGGCGACACGGTCTGGAACAACCACGGCCCGATCAGCGTGGGCGCTGATCAGCCTGGAGTGCTGTCCTTCAATACCAATGCCATCTTCAACAACAAGTCGAGCGGCGTGGTGGACGTAAGAAACAACTCGCGTGTCATGCTCTCGACGTTGACCACCATCAACAACGAAGCCGGCGCGCTGCTGCAGATTGCGTCCACCGAGACCAATACGTTCAGCGGCGGCTATCAGGGCCGTATCAACAACAGCGGCACCATAGAGAAGACGGGGCTGGGCACCACGCCGGCGCCTATCGTGAACCAGGCCGGCGGCTTGCTCGACATCAGAGCCGGCGTGCTGGGCGTCACATTTTCGTCCACCGACACCAACCAGGGCACGATCCGTATTGCCGAAGGCGCAACGCTGCGCAGCTACGGTCCCCAGGATCTTTACAACGCGGGCACCATACGCGGCGCGGGTACGGTTGATTTTTACGCTGCAGGGCCGACATTGGTCAACGCCTTTCCCGAAGCGCTCCAACTGGTCAACGCGGTCGTGGCGACGCCCAAGCTGGTCAACAACGGCATCGTTGCTCCGGGCGGATCGGACGAAGTGGGCACGCTGACGGTCAACGGCGGCTATGCCCAGGGAGCGCAAGGCGCTTTGAACATCCGGCTGTCGGGCGACACCGCCGACAAACTCCAGGTCACCGGCCCGGTCCAGCTGGCTGGCACGCTTAACCTGTCCACCCTGGGCGGCGGCCTGCCTGTCGATGGAGTGCAGGCCAGCGTGCTGACCTGTGACGCGGGAAGAACTGGCTCCTTCACTGTGGTGAATGCGCCCGCAATCATCACTCCAGAGCTTACCGGCAGGCTGGCAGTCGACTATCCCGTGTCGGAAACTGCCTTGGTGCAGGTCAACGCAACGACTTCCCCGACGGTGGTCACGCCCACGCCCACGCCCACGCCTACGCCTACGCCTACGCCTACGTCTACGCCTACGCCAACGCCAACGCCTACGCCTACGCCAACGCCAACGCCAACGCCAACGCCAACGCCAACGCCAACGCCAACGCCAACGCCAACGCCAACGCCAACGCCAACGCCTACGCCTACGCCTACGCCAACGCCTACGCCTACGCCTACGCCAACGCCAACGCCAACGCCTACGCCAACGCCAACGCCAACGCCTACGCCTACGCCTACGCCTACGCCTACGCCTACGCCTACGCCAACGCCAACGCCAACGCCAACGCCTACGCCTACGCCTACGCCTACGCCTACGCCTACGCCTACGCCTACGCCCGCGCCAACGCCCACGCCCACGCCAACGCCAACGCCCGCCCCTACACCCACGCCACCACCTGCCGCAGATATCTGCACGATCGCGCCGAACTCGGCGCTATGCCAGATGTTGTCCCCGCCTACCGCATCGGAGCCTGTCAAGCCGGTGCTACGCGCTGCGAACGAAGTGCTGTACACCGCCATTGCAACCAGCACCCCACCGCCGGCACCCCCGGCCGACAAGAGCTCCCCGTCGGTTGGCAACGAGGATACGAAAGCTGCCGCCGACGCTACGGGCGCGACAAATCAGAGCCTCAAGAAGACGTACTGCAACTGAGCCAGCCCATGAAAAACCACTCCCGCGCCGCCTGCCTGCTCAGCCTTGCGCTCAGCGCAGTCATTTTTTCGCCCTTGGTCCAGGCCCAGGGCGTGGCCACCATCACCCACCTGGCCGGCCTGGTGGTCGCGCGCAGCCCGGAGGGCGCGTCCAAGCTGCTCGCGGTCGATTCGCATGTCAATCAGGGCGACACGCTGACCACTGAAGCCCGCGGCTACGCGCTGGTGAAATTCACCGACGGCGCGGAAATCATGATGAAGCCCGACTCCGTCGTGGCCGTGAACCACTTCAGCTATGACCCGGCGCAGCCGCAGCTCGACCGCTTCGAGATCGGCCTGGTCCAGGGGGGCTTCGTCAGCACGCCGGGTATGCTGGGCAAGCGCAGCCCCCAGGCCAGCGTGATCAAGACTCCTTCGGCCGACCTGCAAGGCGCCGCAACACTCAATGTGATGGTGCAGCCATGAAAAATCCGCTGTTTCTGCTTACGTTGGTGTCTGCATTGACTGCGCCTGCATGGGCCCAGGGCCCTGTGCCGCCGACTTCGCCTGGAGTTTTGCCTCCGGGCCTGTATTTGCAGGTGGTTGACGGTCTCATCAGTGTGACCAATCGTGCGGGTGCGACGAACTTCACGGCAGGGCAGTTTGGCTATACTTCGAGCCCGACGCAGCCTCCGGCCATCGTGCCCAAAAACCCTGGTCTTCAGTTCGCATTACCCCCGTCCTTCGTCGCGCCCCCCCCAGGCAGCTCGTCCAGCGGAGCCACCAAAAGCAATGAAGTGATGTGCATCGTTCGGTGAGCGGGTCTGTCCGGCGAATGCATAGGCGCGCCGCTTTCACCAGTCAGCTAGGTTGTGACTGCGGCGCAGGCGTCGGCGTTTCTGAAAAACACTGCGCTGCACATCGATCTGTCTGAAGGCCAGATGCCATGACAGGCACTCGCGCCTGCGGCGCATCGGAGTTCAGCGCGGCACGAACTCTATGCCTGTGCGCCGCACCAGCTCTTCATAAGTGATGGGCGCGCTGACCTTGCGCTGGGGCTCGTTGGCTTGCCAGTGTGCCCAACTGTTGCCATTGCTCGGGTCATATACCAGCTTGTAGAAATACTGCGGCACCTGCACGCCGCTGCGACCTATGGCGTAAGTGTCTTTCGAATAGACCGGTCCGGTGAATATATAGACGCCCGCCTGGGCGCGTTGCACATATTTGCGCGTATCTTGTTCTATGTCGTTCCAGGCGCCGTTGTTGAGTTCCACGTCCTGCGGTGCCATGTTCGCCAGGCTGAAGCTTTGTGCCTTGCTCTCGACAGAGCCCATGTCGCCCGCGGGAGCCATATGACCGCGCGAATATCCCGAATCGCGATAGTCGTCGATTTCCGCGCGCTCTTCGCCGGGAAGCCGGGCTTCGGCATAGAAATGCGCGCTGCGGCGCACTCCGTGTCCTTGCTGAAGGGTCGATCTGTCCAGGTGTTCGGCGACGAACACCGGCGTCTTGGTCTGGCCGCTGTGCAGCACCGCAAAGCCATCGAAGCACAGTTCACGCTGTAGCGGCGCCTTGGGAACAATCGGCGGAAGACCGGCAGGAAAGAAATGCTTGCATTGCGAAAACTCGGTGGCCACGCGCTCTGCAACCGGGAATGGCAAAAGCGGATCGGAAAAGCCATGCAGTGCGAAGAATGCCAAGGTCAGCAAGAGCCAGGAGCGCTTGTGTTTGGTCAATGAAGCCGGTTGTTCGGACATAGAACTCCTTTCATCATCAGGGAGCTGACGCCACAGCGCCCCGACTCAAATCGACCTAAATCATGATTGCCGTGCGGTGCGCGATAGATGCGTACCGATAGCAGCTTCACTGTGCATTCGTATCGACTCGGACCAAGCCGGGCAGATAAGCCTCAGGATGTAGGAGCAGGGAGTGCGCAGAGCGCATTCGGGGCTGGCATGCGAATCGTGGATCGCATGCTTATACGAGCCTAGCGCTAGACCCCGTTGGAAAGTCTTATGCCTCGCATATTTGCCGAGCCCATTTTCCATAAAGGAAAATTTCCCGTTGATTTTCTGCAGTTATGCAACTTTACGTAAGACGTATAAGTTATGGTTTTCAGGGCGGTGGTGGATTGATTTAGATCGCAACAGTGATTACTGTGGTGCGGAATTTATATTTGCTCTAGAAGGGCGGCGGAAAATTTCATCCAAGATCTGGCTGATATTCCCAAGTTTTCGCAAGGCAGTTCATGCAAATAGCCGTAAATTACAAATAATAATGAAATTATGATTTGTAATAGTTTTGATCTATTGGTCGGCTACAGAAGTTACAGTGGGTAGCATTTTTTTATTTGTCTGTCCATAAGGCATAATCGCGAACGCTTCGACCCCCCGTCTTTTTCGTTCCAGTGGCGGTACCCCACTGAGACGCTGTCATTTTCCCCATTTCTATTTTGCATTGATGAAATCTCCAATGTTTCGAACAGCCACGCCTCGGCGAGGGCGCACTGGGTTATGTCGCGTCGACAATCCTGGGCGATGGCAATGAGGCAGGCGCTTCAGCCCGCAGGAGCTTTCCATTCGGCCATGGCCGTGTGGAAGGCATTGTTCCTGCGCGAGGCCGTGGTGCGGATGTTTGGCTCCCGCCTGGCATGGGTCTGGCTCGTTGCCGAGCCCGTGGTCAATGTGCTCTGGCTGATTGCCATCTTCACTGGAATACGCGTTCGCCATATCGGCGGGATTGAAACCGCGCTCTGGATTGCGATTGGCATGCTGGTGTTCATGACCTTTCGGCGCACCTTGTCGCAGGTGCAAAACGGGGTCAGCGCCAACATCTCGCTGTTTGCCTATCGTCAGGTGCGTCCCGGGGATGTGCTGCTTGCGCGTGCCGCGGTGGAAGGGCTCAGCATGCTGGTCATCAGTGCCATGGTGTTCATCGTGGGAGCCATCTTTGGCTGGATGTCGTGGCCGGCAAGCGTGTTCCAGGTGCTGGAAGCTTTCATGCTGGCCTGGCTCTGCGGACTGGGGCTGGGAATGATCTTTGCCGTGGTGATCAAGTTGGTGCCCGAGATGGAACGCATCATCAACTTCATCATGATGCCGTTGATGATGGTGTCCGGCGTCATCTTTCCACTGTCGCTGGTGCAGCCGCCGTATCTCGATTGGCTGCTGCTCAACCCGCTGGCCCATGCCATCGAGGCCGCGCGCGTGGGCTTTGCGCCTTACTACCATGCGGTGACCGGGCTTGATCTTGGCTATGCCTATGCCTGCGCCCTGGTGCTGGTGTTCACCGGCCTGGCGCTGTTCCGGCGCTTCAATGAACGGATGGTGACGCAATGATCGAAGTCATCGACGTACACAAGCGTTACCACACCGACCACGGAATGGGGCCATGGGTGCTCAAGGGCGTGAACCTGACCATTCCCACGGGCTGCAGCGTAGGGCTGATAGGCGGAAATGGCGCCGGCAAGTCGACGCTGTTGCGCATCGTGGGCGGCGTGGACTACCCGTCCAAGGGTGAAGTGCGCCGGCATGCCAAGGTTTCCTGGCCCATGGGCTTTGGCGGCGGCCTGCAGGGCAGCATGACAGGGCGGCAGAACACCAAGTTCGTGGCGCGCATCCATGGCATGGAGCACGACATGCCGCGCATTCTGCAGCAGGTCCAGGACTTCGCCGAAATTGGCGCGGCGTTCGAAGAGCCTATCAAGACCTATTCCTCCGGCATGAAGTCGCGCCTGCAGTTCGCGCTGTCGCTGGCATTTGACTTCGAGGTGTATATCTCCGACGAAGTCACGGCAGCCGGGGACCGCGTGTTCCAGGCAAAGGCCACCAAGGCTTTCAAGGACATGGTGGGCAAGGCCAGCATCATCATGGTCTCGCACAGCGAAGGCACGCTCAGGGATTTTTGCCAAGCCGGCATCTGGTTGCACCAGGGCCAGGCGCACTGGTTTGACCAGCTCGACGACGCCTTGCGCGCCTACAACGACAGTACTTCTCTCTCCACCAAATGACCATGGTTTCTCCATCCCAGCGCAGCATCCATTGGCTGCGCCGTTCCCCTCTGCGTACTTTGACCGCTGTGGCATGTGTCTGCAGCGCGGTCTACTGGCTGGGCATTGCCTCCGATCGCTATGTGTCGGAATCTCGCCTCATCATCCAAAGCACCAGCTTGCACAGCGGAGCGACCCTGGATCTTGGAACCCTCATTTCCGGAGCTTCTGGCGGCAACCGCGCAGACCAGCTTTTGTTGCGTGAGTATTTGCGTTCACCCGATCTAGCAGAATACCTCGATGCCAAGTTGCGCCTGCGCGCGCATTTCAGCTCTGAGGGCGACTGGCTGTCACGGCTGTGGGGCGCTGACGCCAGCCGCGAGAATTTCCGCGCCTACTATCTGCGCCGCGTGCAGGTGGAGTATGACGAATTTGCCGGCGTGCTGGTGCTCAAGACCCAGGCCTATACCCCCGAAGTGGCGCAACAGATCAATCAGGCGCTGGTCTCGGAAGGCGAGGGCTTCATGAACCGCATGGCCCACGCGATTGCACAGGACCAGGTGACCTTCCTGGAAGGGCAGGTGGAGAAGCTCAATGCCAAGGTGCAGAGCAGCCGCCAGGCCTTGCTCGATTTCCAGGAAAAGAAGGGCCTGATCTCGCCCGAAGCCGCGGCGCAGGTGATTGCCACCATCGTCGCCAGCCTGCAAGGACAACTGGCCGATCTGCAGGCCCAGCGCGGCGCATTGCAAGCGTATCTTGTAAAAGACCATGCGAATATCGTGCTGCTCGACCAGCGCATTGCGGCCATCGAGAAACAGATGGCCCAGGAACAGGCCAAGCTGGCAGCCCCGGGCGGCAAGACCCTCAACCGCACCGCGGAAGCCTTTGCCCAGTTGGAGCTGCAGTCCCAGTTCGCGCTCGACATGTACAAGACCGCCCTGACGGCGTTGGAGCAGGGCCGCCTCGAAGCCACGCGCACGCTCAAGAAAGTCTCGGTGCTGCAGCAGCCCAATCTGCCGGAAGACGCCACCGAGCCGCGGCGCCTGTACACCACCTTTGTCTGGGTCATCGTGATCTTGCTGCTTGCCGGTGTGGCCCATCTGCTGCAAGCCATCGTGCGCGACCACAAGGACTGATAACTTCATGTCGTCCCTTTCTCGACTCCGTTGTGCTGGTGACCCGCGGGCATGCCGGTGCGCGGCGAGTGCTGGCAAGCGGTCGGTTCGACCTGCGCTGCTCGAGGGGCTGTACCCGTTCACGCTCAGGCCGCCCCCATTTCGCCACTCGTTCGCCCAGAACCTGTCGAAGGCCCGTGCCGTCAACGTCCTGCACCAGTGCCCGTTCGCTCAACGCTCCAAACCCACCCCGTTCGCCCAGAACCTCTCGAAGGGTCGTGCCTGCACGGTCCTGCACCAGGGCCCGTCCGCTCAGCGCTGCAAACCCAACCCCGTTCGCCCTGAGCCTGCAAGGGCCGTGCCTTCAACGCGTCCTGCACCAGGGTCCGTTCGCTCAGCGCTCCAAAGCTACCCCGTTCGCCCTGAGCCTGTCGAAGGGCCGTGCCGCAACAGCCGTGGTGAATACACCATGCGTCTTGAACCAATCGATGGATCAATGGCAGCCTTCGCGATACACACGTACCCCCCAGATTCGCTCAAGCCGCTAAATACTGATTGCACCCAATGAAGACAAGCCCAACACAAAAAGACCAGCATTTGCATTCCAATCGCCTGCGCCAGGCCGCGGCCGCCGCGATTCTTGCCGGCGTATTGCACCCCGCCTGGGCGCAATACGATCTGAACACCGCCCTGGGTCTGGTTGGCGTCGCTCCATCAGCAGCTTCTTCCGCCACCAACGCAGCCAATACCGCCGCGGCAAGGGCTGCAACCCGTGAAGCCCAGGCTGCGGCCATCAATCCACTGGCTGAAACAAAACTCCCGGCGCAAAGCCAGGATCAGCTCAACAACCAGACCAGCGACGTGTTTGGCGCGCAGTTGTTCACCGGCGCATTCAGCCAGCCGGGCGCAACCCAGTTCAACCCAGACTATGCAATCAGCATTGGTGACAAGATCCAGGTACGCCTGTGGGGCGCCTTCACGATGGAGGAGGCGCTGACCGTCGACCCCAAAGGCAATATCTTCCTGCCCCACGCTGGTCCGGTGAAAGTACAAGGCGTGCGCAATCAGGATTTGCAGAACGTGGTGCAAAACGCGGT
>Ga0308165_1002026_pt1 | contig 25874 bp, 20 predicted proteins | sample PhyWR2_FD_201032 | JGI IMG/M metagenome (GOLD analysis project Ga0308165, IMG submission 201032) | Phyllosphere microbial communities from UC Gill Tract Community Farm, Albany, California, United States - DLSLW.R2 | ecosystem: Host-associated > Plants > Phyllosphere > Unclassified | place: USA... | reverse complement strand
GCTGCGGGTCATTTCAATGCTGGTTGTTCTCATGTGATTGTCTCTATGGGTTTAGTTATGCAGGGTTTTCAGATGTGCCGGCCTGCCCGGACAGGCCGGCGCCGGGTCACAGCTTGAGCGCGCGCGCTAGGCTGGTTGCCTTGGCATCCCGGGCGCCAAGGGGATTGAGGCCAAAACGCTCCTCGATCAGCTTGAGGATCGAAACCGTTTCGTATTGCGTGTGGTCAATCTGGCCGCCTTCGCTGAAGGGCGACACCACGATGGCCGGAATGCGCGAGCCAGGTCCCCAGCGGTCGCCCTTGGGTGGCGCGGCATGGTCCCAGAAGCCGCCGTTTTCGTCGGTAGTGACAATCACAACGGTGTTTTTCCATTGCGGGCCGGCAATGATGGCCTCAACGATTTCTGTCGCTTCCGCATCGCCCGCTGCCACGCTGCCGCGCCCCGGGTGCATGTTCTTGCCGCCCGTGGGCTTGTAGAACGACACCGGCGGCAGCTTGCCGGCCTGGATGTCAGCGATAAAGTCGGTGCGGTCCTTCAGGTGCGCGCGGCGCTCGGATTCGCTCTCGGCAAAGCGCTTGAATGTGGTGAATGGATGGTGATGGTAGGAAAAGGTCGATACGCCCTTGCCTGCCGCCGTGGCCTCGACAGCCCGGTTGAAATCCTGCGCGTAGTAAGCCCATGGAATGCCTTTGTCGCTCAGGCGATCGCCAATGGTGGGGGCGGTCTGCAGGGGCAGCAACGGCTGCTTCTTCGTCGGGTCATAGAGCCATTTGCCCTGCAGTGTGTTGACCGCATAGCCGTCGGTCGTCACATAGGCTTCCTCGTGCGAATCGGGCACGGTGCCCTGATCGTCCACGGCGACGATATCCTTGGGCGCATCTGCGAACTTCGGCGTGCAGGCGCACACCAGCCACATGTGGTTGAGGAAGGAACCGCCGAAGGCCGACTGGAAGAAGTTGTCCGCCAGCGTGTAACGCTGCGCCAGCTTCCAGAGCCCCAGCGAGCTGCCATCGTAGTAGCCCATCAGCAGGCCACCGCTGTTCCCCGCCGCCACGAAGCGGTCGTTTTTTCCGCCATTGATCTGCTTCTGATTGGCGTAGTAGGCATGGATCGGGCTGAACATCGTGTCCTGCAGGCCGACCTTGGGATCCAGGCGATAGGGGCCATTGGCAATCGGGGCGGCCAGCCGCGCATCGGGCTTGCCCGACTTGTCAGCCAGTGGCCCGGGCAGGACGGCATACGGCTTGCCATTGGCGTCCATCTGCACCACGCCCTGCTTTTGCGCCTGGGCATTGGCAATGCCATTGGCTCCTGGATACAGACCGAACAGATGATCGAAACTGCGGTTTTCCAGGTACACGACGACGATCTGGCCGATCTTGTCGAGCTTGGGGTCGCGTGCTGCCGCCATGCCGGTCGGAACCGTTCCACAGGCCGAGATGAATAGCGGCGCGAGCAGCGCCATGGCGCAATGTCTGAGATTCAGGTTCATGGAAGTCTCCTTAAAAAAATGCACACGCGTGCAACGCAGGACAAAAAAGAGAGGCCGCAAAAGTTTGTCGCGCTCATGGCGCAGCCGTGTGGCCGTAGCAGCTTTTCAGCAGCGTGTAGTCATAGAAATGGCTCCCCGGCGCGTGGCGCGCACTGTCGCAGCCGGCCTTGAAGTCGGTTTCCTTTTCGTTGTAGAGCATCTTGACCAGCAGCTTGCCGGCGCTGTTGCGCACCACGTCCCACTGAACGTTGGCTGCCATCGGGGAGACGTATTCGCCGCGCCAGGGGTTGTTGTCATAGGTGTACATCTGGGCGCGTGGCACCTGGACCGCCACATTCTTCAGGCCCAGCTTGGAGGCGAAGGGCACCACGATTTCGGCATGCGCGAACCGCAGCTTGGCCATGCGCGTGAGGTCGCCCCTGGCAATGGCATCGACCTCGTTAAAGAAGTCATCCTCCAGGATCTGCGCCATCTTCCAGGTCAGGCTGCCGTTTTCGGTGATGCTCGGCCCCATCTTGTAGAAGTCCGATGCATCGTTGGCAAAGGCAAAGTACTTCGCCTGCTCCTGCGGCATGTAGGGAGAAAAATCAACCCCTGCCTCGCTTTTCATGGCCGGCGCAATCACATACAGTTCGTAGAGCATGGAGGCAGCCTCGGCCACGCTGCCAATGGTGCTCTTGCCATCACCTGCAAGCGTGCTAGTGAACTTGCCGTCCGCGCTGGTGAAGGTCCGGGTGCCGGTGTTGGCGAATTTGTAGGCGCCGTTCTCGATCTTGTCCACGAACGCCTTGGTGAACAGGCGCTCCAGCACAGCGCGACCTGCCGCTTTGCCGGCAGGATCGACAAGCACTACGGCCTGCTTGGCCGCCAATTCAGGGTTGGCGGTCCAGGCCTGGAAAGCCTGGCTGTCCTGATACGTCGGGTAGAGCGGATCGGTGACGGTCTTGACCAGGTCGGTCGATGCCACCAGCTTGTGGAAGTACAGCAGAAAATGGTTGGTTCCTGCAGCTTGCGCCACCGGAGCGCCTTCCGGATAAGGCGCCGGCGCGGGTGGATAAGCGACCAGCGAGGTCAGGCTGGGCTGAGTGGCCAACATCGACTTGACGAAGTAAGCGCCACTGTCCACCGCGCGGTCCACACCCGAAGTCACGACCGAAATCTGGCGCGGCGTGCTGGCGGCCTGCGAGAACAGCGCGGTATTGCGGCTCAGCATGCGCTTGGCTAGTTCTGTGTGTTCGCTGATGCCGACCTGGGTTTCATTCCCATAGCCGGGTTTGCTGATGCCCGCCACGTTGTAGCCAAGCAGGAAATTCGCTTTCATGATTTTCAGCACATCAGGGCCGAGCTTGCTGCCCAGTTCGGTCAGCGCCCCATCGGCGGCAGCCTTTTCCCAAAGGTTGTGGATCGCCAGGTCGTATTTCAGACTCGACAGGCCGCGCGAGCCATGGCGCGCCATCAACTCCGTATAGACCACGCTGTACCCAAACGGCGGCGCTTCGTAGGTCGAGGCGGACTGCTGGGGACTGTAGGGTGTCTTGGTCTGGTAGTACCCCGACACGGCCGCGACTGGCGCAGACGCGCTTGCGGGACCGTCGCCACCGCCGCAGCCCGCCAGGGTTGCAGCGGTGGCGCAAAGCACCCAACGCGCTAGAAAAACTGATTTTTGCTTGTGTTTCATTTTTGTCTCCTGCTTTCACCGCCGTGTTGTAGATGGGGCCTCTGGCGGCATCGAGGCATCATTGCACTCGTGTGCAAATCAGAATCAGACAAATACCGCCAGCGTCTGGGCCTGTGGACTGGGCACGTCGCCATGCGCTGGATCAATCGTTGCGACCAGTGTCGGATAGAGGTTTGCCCCGGCAGCAATGATCGGATTGCCCTGCAGCAGACCTTCGCCTGACAGAAAATCGTTTACCCTGCCACCGGCTTCGCGCACCAGCACGATGCCGGCCATGCAGTCCCAGGCATTGATATGCGGCTCGTAGTAACCGATGAGCCGTCCAGCCGCCACATAGGCCAGCATGAGCGCACCGGAGCCATTGCGGATGAACATGCCGCCGTCCGACAGCGTGCGGTTCAGGAACGGGATGAAAGCGCTGACCGGCACCCGGTGCGAAAAACCGACACCCAGCACGCCTTCGCTCAGGGCGGTTGCCGGCGCCACCTGGAGCGCTGTTGTATTGACGAAAGCGCCATGGCCGCCAAGCGCATGGAACATCTCGTCGCTGTTGGGGTCATAGACCACGCCAATGACCGGCTTGCCTTCGCACAGCACACCGATGGACAAGCACCAGGCATGCATGCCGTTGACAAAACAGGCCGTGCCGTCAATGGGGTCGATCACCCATAGAAAGCGCGCATCAGCCCGCTCCAGGCCGCCCTCCTCGCCCAGGAAACCATCTTCGGGAAAGCTGGCCTGCACTTCTGCGCGGATCAGCAGTTCGGTATCGCGGTCGGCGATGCTCACCATGTCCTGCAGTCCCTTGGATTCGATCACCAGACTGTCGCGCTGGCGAAACATTTCCAGCGCCTTTTCACCGGCCCTGCGGGCCACCACCTGCGCCAGTTCGTAGCGCGCCTGCATTGCATTCATCATGCTTTTCCTCCAACAATGGCCAGACCGTGGTCGGCAAAACGAATTGAGACCGAACCACCCACGGGCAGCGGCCGGCGAACCTCGGACTGGCGCACGAACAACTCGCCCAGCGGCGAAGCCAGCGTGTAATGCATTTCGGTTCCCAAGAATGAGGCATGCATCACCTGGCCGACCAGCGCGTCATTGGCGGCAGCCGGGGCCAGGTGCATCGCATCAGGCCGCACCGCCACCTTGACATCGCCCCGGTAGCCATGGCGGTTGGACAGGCGCACCACGGCGCTGCCGATGTGGCAATCGACCAGGCCATCCACCGCCGCGCCGCGCACATCCGCATCGACCACGTTGGCATCACAGATGAAGTCAGCCACGAACTCGTCGGCCGGCGTCTCGAACAGGTCGCGCGGCGTGCCGAACTGGGCGATGCGCTGCTTGTTCATGACAATGATCTGGTCGGACACTGCCAGCGCCTCTTCCTGGTCGTGGGTCACGTAGACGGCAGTGAGTTGGAGGCGCTGCTGGAGTTCGCGGATCTCGTCGCGCACCCGCCGGCGCAGCTTGGTGTCCAGGTTGGACAGCGGTTCATCAAGCAGCAGTACCTCGGGCTTGAGCACCAGCGCACGCGCCACCGCCACCCGCTGCTGCTGGCCGCCAGAGAGCTCGCTCGGCAGCCTGGAGCCATAGTCCACCAGGCCCACCATGCGCAAGCCTTCCGCGGCCTGCCCCTTGGCGTCTGCCTTGCGCGCGCCGCCAACCTCCAGGCCATAAGCGACGTTCTCGATCACACTCATGTGCGGAAACAGCGCATACGATTGAAACACCATGCTGACATGGCGCTCGATGGCCGACTGCTGCGTCACATCGCGCCCACCGATCAGGATACGGCCGCGGCTCACGCTTTCCAGGCCGGCGATCAGGCGCAGCGTGCTGGTTTTGCCGCAGCCGCTGGGGCCAAGCAGCGTGACCAGTGTGCCCTTGGGAATGCTGAAGGAGACATCGTTGACGGCGGTCACACTGCCGTACTGCTTGGTGACATGGTCAAAGACCAGGGCATTTTCTTGATTGTTGAGAGTCATGACGTAACTTTCTTGATAACCAGGGGAGTGAGCACGGCGGCGTCGGCCACCGAGCCCTGCACGCGGTCCACGCGGCGCAGCTTGCGCTGACCGACCAGGCGCTGGGCCAGCAGCACGCACAGCAGCATCACGACGATCAGCACGCTGGCATACGCGATGGCAATGCCGTACTGGCCGTTCTCGACCAGCCCGACGATGTAAGCCGTGGCCATGTTGTACTTGGCGCTAACCAGAAACATGACGGCGCTGACCGAGGTGATGCTGCGCACGAAGCTGTACACCAGGGCCGCGCTGAGGGCTGGCCGCATCAGGGGCAGGATGACCCGGCGCGCCGTGGTGAAGCTGCTGGCGCCCACCATGGTCGAGGCTTCATCCAGGCTGCGGTCCAGCTGGCTCATCGCTGCGATGCCGCCGCGCAGGCCAACGGGCATGTTGCGAAAGACGAAGCACAGCACCAGGATGGCGGCGGTGCCGGTCAACTCGATGGGCGGCGTGTTGAAGGCCAGGATGTAGCTGATGCCGATCACGGTGCCAGGAATCGCGAAGCTGAGCATGGTCGCGAACTCAAAGGCCGACTTGCCTGCAAAGCGCTGGCGCACCAGCAGCCAGGCAGCCACCAGACCCAGCGCGGCAGTGATCGGTGCCGAGATACCGGCGATCATCAGGCTGGTGAACAGCGAGTCCCAGGCAGTGCCAATCCAGCGCAGGCCATGCTCGCCGGCCTCGATGCCGAAGGCGTCGGAATAGTGACGCAGGGTGAAGCTGTTGTCGCGCCCCCATTGCTTGACGAAGCCGCCGCTCAGGATCATGCCGTACAGCACCAGCGTGAAGCTGCTCCAGATCACCACCACGGTGCCAAGCAGCCAGCTCAGGCGCCAGTCCAGCCCTGCGTGCTGACCGTTGTCGGCCTTGCCGGTCACGGTCGTGTAGGACTTGGTGCCCACCCAGCGGCGCTGTGCCACGAAGGCGGTAACGGCGAAGGCCAGCAGCACCATGCCCAGGCCGGCGGCGCGGCCGGCATCGTTCTGGGCGCCGACGATGGCGAAATAGATGTCGGTGGACAGCACGCTGTAGCTGCCGCCCAGCACCATCGGGTTGCCAAAATCGGCCAGGCTTTCGATGAAGCCGACCAGGAACGCATTGGCCAGGCCCGGCCGCATCAAGGGCAGCGATACACGCCAGAACGTCTGCCAGCGCGAACCTCCCAAGGTTTGCGAGGCCTCTTCGACCGACGGGCTGACGCCTTCGACCACACCGATGAGTACCATGAAAGCGATGGGCGTGAACGACAGCAGTTGCGCCAGCCATACACCGTAGAAACCATACAGGCCGCGCCCTGGCGCCACCCCTGTGAGTTCGCTGAACCAGCTTGTCACGGCGCCGTTTCGACCAAACAACAGGATCAGCGCCATGCCGATGACGAAAGGCGGGGTGATGATGGGCAGCACCGTGAGAGCACGCAGGCTGCGCTTGAAGCGAAAGCCGGTGCGCGTGACCACCAAGGCAAAGGCCAGGCCCAGCAGCGTAGTGCCAGCGGCTGATGCCAGCGCCAGGAACAAGGTGTTCCAGGCCACGCCGCAGCTGCGGCTGCCAACCATGCAGCCCATCGACCAGATACGTCCATCAACGACTCGCGCCAAGCCCGTCTGCAGGCTGTAGCCGCTGCTTTCCAGCGCAAAAGCGCTGGCCAGCACCTGCAGGACCGGAAACATCACAAACAATCCGATCAGCGCCACCAGTGCTGCAATCACGCCACAAACAAACACATCGCCCCGGCAGGCACCCAGCAGCGCCGCACCGGTGCTCATCACCATCAGGGCAGAGGCACTGAACACCAATGCACCCCAGCCGAGTCCCGGCGCCGCCGTCAAGCCAAACGAGGCCGGCATCCCGCTGGCAAAACCGAGCCAAACGAGGCTGGCCAGCCCCATCACCACCAGCGCCGCACCCAGTTGGTGGCGCGATAGCCTTGCAAAGCCCAGCAGTCCAGCGGCGACCGGCATCAGCAGTAGAGGCAGCAACTCACGGTGCTGAAAGCTGAGCACCTGCCACAGCGCCGACGCCGTGGCCTGGCTGCCGGGCCAGCCATCGGCGAGCCATTCGCCGCTGAAAATGCCGGCTTCCTGCTGGTACCAGGGAAACAGCAGAAGGCTGCATAGGGCCAGCAGCAGCCAGCAACGCAATGATTTGTTCACGACAATCGATCCTTTGGCGGCTGGGATTCAACGCGGCAGCGAGAAGATCTCGTCGTCCCAGCGCTTGAGCAGAAGTTTTCGGGTTTCGTTGCTACCGTACTTGGCAGAGTCATAGTTGATCGTCTTGACCGACTCCAGACGCGGTGCGCGCGGCGGAATCGAGGCCTCCTTGTTCGCCGGAACCTGCAAGGCGTTGGCCTTGACCGCCAGCGACTGCACGTCGGCGCGCAAGGCAAACTCATAAAAGCGCTTGGCCGCCTCCATGTTTTTTGCGCCCTTGACGATGCTCATGGAGCCCACCTCATAACCCGTGCCTTCGCACGGCGATATCACCTCGACCGGGAAACCCGCCAGCGTTTCCTTCAGCAGGTCGTGCTGGAACGTGATGCCGATGCCGGTTTCGCCGCGCCCTGTCGCCTTGGCCGGGGCCGAGCCGCTCTTGGTGTACTGGCTCACGTTGTTGTTCAGCTTTTTCATGTAGTCGAACGCTTCACTCTCGCCCTGCAGTTGGACCAGCGTGGCGATCATGGTGTAGGCAGTGCCCGAAGAATTGGGATTGGGGAGCTGGACCTCGCCTTTGTAGGCAGGATTGAGCAGGTCTTTCCAGCACTTGGGCGGCTGAACGCCCTTGCGCTTGAGCACCTCGGGGTTGTAGCCGATGCCCAGCAGCCCGGCGTAGATGCCCACGGTGCGGTAACCGGAGATTTCGGCCTGTTTCTGCGCCCAGGGATGCAGCTTGCCGAGCAGCGGCGACTTGTACACCTCGGTAAAGCCTTCGGCGGCGGCCTGCAGGTGCGGGTCACCAGTGCCGGCCCACCAGATGTCGGTCTTGGGGTTGTTGGCCTCGGCGCGGATCTGGGCATAGATTTCGCCGGCGCTCTTGCGCACCATCGACACCTCGATGCGGGTTTCTTTTTCAAAGGTGTTGCGCATCAGTTCACACCAATCGTTGTCGGCTGCGCACAGCACGTTCAGGCGTTCGGCCGCCTGGCCCGCCAAGGGCAGTATCAAAAGCGATGACAGGGCCAGATGGCGCAGGGCTGTTAAGTTCATGGTTTGTCTCCAGTTAAGGGGGTTGCGATGCATCCCGCTTCCGTTATTTCAGTATTGCACACGTGTGCATGAACACGTGTGCAATGTAGTATGGGCAGGAATTTCAGGAAATCAGTGTTTTCCCTAGCATCTGAATAAACTGCATCCAGAACGGAATAAATCTTCTATGCGTCGGCCTGCCTGCTCAGGCGCACGGGATCAGCGGCAAGGCCGGTTGAGTTGCGCTCGACCAAAGTGACCGGCAGCTGCACGGTGCGACTTGGCATCTGCGGCGCGGCCATTCTCTCGGTCAGGCAATCGACTGCACGTTCGGCCAGTGCATTGACATCCTGGCGAAACGTGGTGAGCGCGTAAGGGCTGTGCGCAGACATGGGAATGTCATCGAATCCAATCACACGCAAATTGTCCGGCACGCGCAATCCGTACAGTTCACGGGCGCCATCGATCAGCCCACAGGCCAGCGCATCGTTGGTGCAGAACACACCATCCGGGCGGGTGGAGGCATCGGCCAGCAGCGTGCGTGCCGCCTCAAAACCACCGGCATAGCCGATGCTCGACGCTTTGACACGGCGCAGCTCCACCATGCCGGCCTTGACTTCTTCCTGCAGTGCTTTTGCAAAGGCTTCGCTGCGCTCGCGTGCGCTGTGGGTGGCCGTGGGAATATTCAAAAAAACCAGCTGCCGCGCCTTTGCATGCCGAAGCACCCGGGCTGCCAGGATGCCGCCTTGCCGGTTGTCGCTGTTAACCACATCAACGCCTTCGAGCGTCGGATCCCGGTTGATCATGACCACCGGAATGCGCAGCCGCAGGTATTCCTTGGCCAGTTCGATGGGAGGCGAGCCCGAGGTCAGGATCACGCCGGCAATCCGGTACTGAAGCAGATGGCGCAGCGTCTTGGACAGCTGTTCCGGCTCGCTCGCATCCATCAGCAGCGGAGCCTGCGAGCGCCGCGCCAGGTGATGCGTCAGCGGCCCGAGCAGACTCAACAGAAAAGGATTGTCAAAACCTGAAACGACCACCCCCACCAGGTTGCTCTGCCGCTGGATCATGCTGCGGGCCAGCATGTTGACCTGATAACCCAGCGATTCAGCGGCCTTCAGCACTTTGGAGCGGGTGTCGGGAGAGACACTGGCACCTTCGGTAAAGGTGCGTGAGACGGCGGAGCGTGAAACGCCGGCCAGCCGGGCGACGTCGGCAGCCGTCACCCAGGAAGAGTCATTCTTGGAAGTCATTTTTTAAGATCAGAGATAAAAAGCTGTTCAGGCACAGGAGCGCAGAGGGTTTAGAAACGATGCGTCAAGCGTACACGCCCCGGTCTCGCGAATCCCGGTGTCGGGGACTTGCAGACAGAACGCCGGCCCGGACTTCGACGGAATCCGGCATTTTTTCAGTCAATCATGGCGCCAATGCCTGCGGGCCTGTTTCGCCCTGCCGGCGCCAGCGCCACAGGGTGGAGCGGCTCACACCCAGCTGCCGGGCCGCCAGGGCGTGGTTGCCACCGCTTTTTTCCAGGGCCAGGCAGGCTCGCCGGTGGTTGGACAGCGGCGTCGTTGGCACCCCGCAGGGCATGGCCTCGAACAACTCGGGACAGTCCAGCGCCAGTTCCGGGTAGTCAATGTCCTCGATGTTTTCAAACTGCAGAAGAAACACGGCGATGCGCTCGCTGAAGTTTTCAAGCTCGCGCACGTTGCCGGGCCACGCATAGGCTTGCAGATGAGGCGTCAAAGGTGCCAATGCCCCTGCTGCATCGAGCCTGGAGCCCATGCGGGCCAGGCAGCTTCGCACGAGCCGCTGCGCCATCGGCACAATGTCCGTGCGGCGCTCACGCAGCGCGGGCAAGGCCAGACGCAGGATGTTGATGCGGTAGTACAGGTCTTCACGGAAACGGCCTTCCATGACCATTTCACGCAGCGGTTGATGGGTCGCGACAATCACCCGCACATCCACAGGAATGGCCGTGGTTGACCCCAGGCGCATGATTTCACGCTCCTGAAGCGCACGCAGCAGCCGCGTCTGCAAGGTCAGCGGCATGTCGCCGATCTCATCAAGAAAAAGCGTTCCCGTGTGGGCAGCCTCGAACAGGCCGCGCTTGCCACCGCGCCGCGAGCCGGTGAACGCCCCATCCTCGTAGCCGAACAATTCGCTCTCGAGCAGGCTTTCCGGAAAGGCCGCGCAGTTCACGGCCACGAAAGGCTTGCGCGCCCTGACGCTTTCATTGTGCATGGCTTGCGCGAAAAGCTCCTTGCCAACGCCGCTTTCGCCAACGATCAGCACGCCCAGGTCGGTTCGGGCATAGCGCCGCGCCGTCCGCACCGCACGCATGAAGGCCGGGCTCTGGCCCAACAGGCTGTCAAAGCAGTAACGCGCCGGCGCCTGGCTGGTCTGGTTTTGCCGGTGCCGGATGCGAAGGCTGTTGTCGGCCTCGTGGATGGAGCGTGCATCGTAGAGCGTGATCGCCGCGCCTGTGATGTCGCCATGTTCCCGAATCGGTGTGCGGTTCACGATCCAGTCTCGGTCCGCCAGCCGTACCACCACCCCGCGCTCTGCCCTGCCAGTTGCCAGCGTCGCGTCCAACGACAAATCGGGCGTGAGCAGCGCCAGCGGTCGGCCCAGCAGCACGGCCTTGTCCTGCCCGAGGATGGCTTGCATCGCAGGGTTGACGGCAATGACCAGGCCGTCCTGGTTGACCGCGAGGACGGCGTCCTGCAAATTGTGCAGCACGCCATTCAACTGCTCATAGCGGCCGGCCTCCAGGCGCGCTGCCCTGGCCAGTTCCAGCGCATCGTCAAAGCCTTGGCGGATGCTCGAGAGCGAATAGGCCAACAGCCCCTGCAGCCCGGCTTCTTGCGCCAGCTCGACCACCAGGCTGGATCCCACAATCACCTTGACGCCGCACGCGCGCAATTGGGCAATGCACTGGCGCGCCATCTCGGGCGTCTGGTAGGCATGTTGAAGGATCTCGATATTGAGCAGGCCCTTGACCGAATCGAGTTCGGGGATGATGTGCCCGTACATCACGATGCCGATCCGGTCGGACAGCTGCCGCGCCTTGATCAGCGCCTGCAGGATGTCGAATCCGCTGAGCTGAATGGTCGCAACCGGTGCCTGTACGCCGCTGCGCAACAGGCTGGCATTGGAGCCGGCGCTGATGAACACATCGACCTGGCCCTGGGCGATGCGCTGCCTGGCGGCTGCCAGCGCCTCCCCAAAGCTGCCGTCCACCACTTCGATGTCGGCGCGATCGCTGTACTCGGCGACGATCGGCATGGCAAACACACGGATCTGCCGGTAGCTCAGGAAACACAGCCGCGGCCGGCCCTGGTGCGGACCAGGCAAGGCGTTCACAGGGTTCATTTGATGTCTCAATGATGCAGTTAAATGGTTCACAGATGTTGCATGCAACATCGTATCAAAATCATCAGGAATTATTCTTCAGGAAAATCAAGGGGTTAAGGAATCGGCAGGCCGTGGCACGCCTTGTGCAATAGCTCTTCATGTAAAAACATGGAGACAACGATGCAAAACCCATCCATTCGGCGCCGCACGGCGCTGCTTGTTTTCGCTGGCCTGGTCGCGGCAAGCCCCGCGCCTTATGCCCAGACCGCAGCCGACAGCTGGCCCACCAAGCCGGTGACCATCGTCGTGCCCTATTCGGCTGGCGGTGGCACGGACATCGTGGCGCGCGTCGTGGCGCAGCGCCTGTCCGAGTTGTGGGGCAAAGCCGTGGTGGTGGACAACCGGACCGGCGCCAACGGCGCCATCGGGTCGAGCTACGTGGCCAAGTCCTCCCCCGACGGCCATACCCTGCTGCTGGTCGTTGGCTCGCACGCGATCAACCCGGTGCTGATGAAATCGCTTCCCTACGACACGGCCAAGGCGTTCACCCCGATCACCCGGCTTGCGATTTCTCCCATGGTGATGGTCGTGGCCGGCAAGAGTCCCTACAAGAACCTCACCGATGTCCTGGCTGTCGCGGCCAAGGAAGAAGTCGCCATTGGGTATTCCGAGGGGCAAACGCGACTGACGGGCGAGTTGATCCGCCAGTCGGGCAATCTCAAGACGATTGGCGTTCCCTACAAAGGCGGGGCGCCGATCATGGTGGACATCATCGGCGGACACCTGCCTTTGGGACTGACCAGTGTCCTGACGGCGCTGCCCCATATCCAGTCTGGCAATTTGCGTGTCATCGGCGTTGCCGCCAACGAACGCATGGCCATCTTTCCGGCAGCCATGACGTTCAAGGAAGCGGGCTTGAAAGGCGTGGAATCCCTGAACTGGTATGGACTGTTCGGGCCTGCGGGTCTGCCCGCAAGCGTGGTGGCGCAGATCAATCGCGACCTCAAAAAGGTCACTTCAGACCCTGCCCTGGTCAAGCAGATGCATGACCAGGGCGCCGAGATCGTGATGACGCCGCCCGACGAGTTCGTCAAGTTCCTTCAGCAGGAAACCGCCAAATGGACGCAGGTCGCCCAGCGCGGCGGCATCAGCGCCGAGTAACCCGGGCGCGCAACCCCAGAGCTTCAACCATTCAGGACTTCCCCATGAAAGACCCTCAGAAATCCCTTCGCCAACGCCTGCAGCAGCCAGGCCTTCTCAGCGCCCCCGGCGTGCACGACATGGTGTCCCTGCGCCTGGCCGACAGCTTTGGCTTCGATGCGCTGTACATGACCGGCTTTGGCACCGTCGCCTCGCACATGGGGCTGCCCGATGCCGGCCTGGCCACCTACTCGGACATGCTGGACCGCGTCAAGGCCATGGCCTGCATGGCCAAAACACCGCTGATCGCCGATGGCGACACCGGCTACGGCGGGCTGCTCAACGTGGCCCACACCGTGCGCGGCTACGAAGCGGCAGGCGCTGCCGCGATTCAGCTCGAAGACCAGGAGTTTCCCAAGAAATGCGGGCACACCCCCGGGCGCCGGGTGATTCCGGTGGCCGACATGGTGCGCAAGATTCGGGTGGCGTCCGACGCCCGCAGTTCCAGCGATTTCCTGATCATTGCCCGAACCGACGCCCGAAGCGCGCTGGGCCTGGACGAGGCGCTGCGAAGGGCCGAAGCCTATGCCCGCGCCGGCGCCGACATCCTGTTTGTCGAGTCGCCCGAAACCGAGGACGAAATGCGCCAGATCGGGCGCAGCTTCGAGCTGCCGCTGGTGGCCAACATGGTCGAGGGAGGCCGCACGCCGGTCCTGAGCCAGCAGGAACTCCAGGCCATCGGCTACAAGCTCGCCATCTTTCCAGTGACCGCGCTGCTGGCGGCAACCCAGGCCATGAAGGCGGTGTACGAATCCTTCAAGAAAACCGGCTCGTCGGCAGGCATTTCCACGCCGCTGATGCCTTTTGCCGACCTGACCAGGCTGATGGGCTTTGAAGAGGTATGGGCGTTCGAGAAACGCTACGCAGACCCGAGCTGACCGCGCCTTTTTCAACCCGACCGAGGAGACAACACATGCACAAGACATCAAACGCCTTCAAGCGCCTCCGCAGGAGCGTGGTTTGCATGGCCGGCCTGGCCTTGGCCGGCGCCCTGGGGAGCTTGCCAATGCCAGCCCGGGCGCAGGACAGCTGGCCCAGCAAGCCGATTCGCCTGGTGATTCCGTTCACGCCCGGCGGGGTGACGGACACCAGCGGCCGCCTGATTGCCGAGTATTTGGGCAAAAGGCTGGGCCAGCCGGTCATCGTGGACAACAAGCCGGGCGCCTCGGGCAACATCGGCACCAGCCTGGTCAAGACCGCTGCGCCGGACGGCTACACGCTGGTTCTGGGCTTTGATGGCACCATGGTCATCAATCCGCATGTCTTTGCCAAGACGCCGTTCGATACCCTCAACGACTTCGCACCGGTCGGAAAAATCGGCGATGCGATCCTGATCCTGGTCGCCCATCCCGACGTGCCCGTGAAAAGCCTGTCAGACGTCATCGCGCTGTCCAAAACCCAGCCGGGCGGGCTGTCCTTTGGCACCTCGGGCACAGGCGGCACGCCGCACATCGCCGGCGAACTGCTCAAGGCCCGAACCAACGCCAACCTGACCCACGTTCCCTACAAGGGAGGCGGCCAGGCGATGTCGGACGTGCTGGGCGGGACCATCCCGCTGGTCTACACCGCCATTGCCGGCGCCTACGGGCATGTCAAATCGGGAAAACTCCGGCCCATTGCCGTCTCGAGCGCCCAGCGCGCCAGCGCGCTGCCCGACGTCCCGACCTTTGTGGAAAGCGGGGTGCCGGACTTCGTGGTCAACTCCTGGGTCGGGATTCTGGCGCCGGCCAAGACCCCTCAGGCCATCATGGCCCGGCTCAACACTGAGCTCAATGCGGTGCTGAACGACGCGGCAGTCCGCGAGAAGCTGCGCCTGATGGGCATCGAGGCAACGCCCGGCAGCGCCGAGCAGTTCACCAGCGAGATCGGGCGCGATCTGGCCCGCTACGGGCAGGTGGTCAAGTCCGCCGGCATCCGGATCGACTAAACCCAGCCGCTAAAGCAAAGGCAAGCCATGGATTTGCAACTGACGCAGCAGCATGTGCTCATCACCGGGGGCAGCAAGGGCATCGGCCTGGCGTGTGCCCAGGGTTTCTTGCGCGAAGGCGCCAGGGTCAGCCTGGTGTCGCGAAGCCAGGCGCATCTGGACACGGCCCTGCAGCAGCTGCTGCGCGAATTTCCGGACGCCACGGAGCGCATCGGATCATTTGCCGCCGATCTCCAGGCCGCTGAACAGGCCAGCCAGGCGCTTGACCAGGCTGAGCGGCGGCACGGAAGTGTCGATGTGCTGGTCAATTGCGCCGGTGCGGCGCAGCGCACGCCGCCTGACGCGTTGAACGCCCAGGCCTGGCATGACGCGATGAACGCCAAGTTCTTCACCTACATCCACATGATTGATCCCGTGGTCAAGAAAATGGCGCAGCGCGGTCGTGGCGCCATCGTCAACGTGGTCGGGGCCGGCGGGAAAGTCGCCAGCCCGATTCACTTGCCCGGAGGCGCGGCGAACGCCGCGCTGATGCTGATCAGCGCCGGCCTGGCAGCGGCTTATGGCTCCCGGGGCGTTCGGATCAATGCGGTCAATCCGGGCGCCACGGTCACCGATCGCCTGCAGTCCGGCCTGGAGGCCGCCGCCAAGCTGGCGCAGATCACGGTCCAAGAGGCCCTGGCCCAGGCCACGCGCCATGTGCCGCTGGGGCGGCTGGCACAGCCCGAGGAGATCGCCAACGCCGTCCTGTTCCTGGCATCGCCCCGCGCCAGCTACGTGACGGGCGCGATCCTGACCATGGACGGTGCGGCCGTGCCCATGGTCTGTTGAGGCCGCCGGCCTGGGGAATTTTCGTTGCTGGCCCCTCGAGACGATCCGGAACGGAGCGAAGATGCGCCAAATTTTTCACCATGCCAGCAAGCAGTTTTCGGTGCGGCATGCGCATGCACGGCGCTGGGCGAATTCACACCGCTGCAAGGCACTCTAAAAATGCCGCCATCTGCGCAGATTGCGTGTGTTGCTGCGCGACAAGCACATACCTTGAAAAGCGCACCGTTGGCGTGAACGCAAGCGCCTTCACGCCGGGCAGGCTCATGTTGCGCACGACCAGTGGATTGACCACGCTCACGCCCAGGCCCATCGCCACCATCCCGCAGATGGTTGGGGCATACGGCGTGTCGAGGATCAGCCTGCGATTGTCCGGAACGAATGCAGCGTCCACAGCGGCGCGCGTTCCATCGCCTTGCGTCAGTGAGATGAAGGGCTCGTTGTCAAAGTCCTGCGCAGTCACCGCGCGCTTCCTGGCCAGCCGGTGCCGAGCCGGGACGATGCACACCCCATCCTCCTGCGCCCAAAGTGTTGACTGCACGCCTGGCGTATCGACCAGGTACGACACCAGGCCCAAGTCGCAGTAGTGCGTGGCCGTCCACTTGGCCACGGTAGGGGAATCGTTGGTATGGATGGAAACCGGCGTGTCAGGGTAGCGCTGGCGAAACGCATGGATGACCTTGGGCATCACGCTCATCGCAATTGACGGCACTGCGCCGATTCGCAGCGTCCCCGTCCCAAGCCGCCGTATCAAGCGCACCGAGTCCTCCAGCGCATCCATGCCCAGGAACGAGCGCTGCACTTCCAGGTAGAACGCTTGCGCTTCAGCAGTCGGCGCGAGCCGCCCGGCCTTGCGCTCGAACAGGCGCAACCCGGTTTGCGCTTCAAGCTGGGCAATGAACCGGCTGACGTTGGGCTGCGTCGTATGCAACTCCCTGGCCGCCAGGGTCATGGACCGCGTGAGCATCACCACCCGAAAAGTCTCGACCTGCTTGAAATTCATCACTGCCTCCATGTCATGAAAAACAGCATAACAAAATTGCATGGACTCGCATAAAACTCGTATTTGACGGCATGCCATGCGGCTTTCATACTTTGCCCAACAGTTCAGCGGAACGGTCCGCCGACAAAGGAAAGCAGGCAATTCATGGAATCCAAAGTCAGTCGTCGTTTGCAGCAGCCCACCGCGCAGGAGGTGTGCGAGCACATCTATCTGCCGCGCCTTCACCGCGAGTTCGCAAGCGGATTCAGCTACCTGACGGACATCAACGCCGCCCATCTGTTGATGCTGCACAAGGCCGGACTGGTGCCCACGCAAGTGGCCGCCCTGCTGGCCAAAGCCCTGGTGCGGATGCAGCACGAGGGGCCCGCTGCCGTCACCCTTGACCCGCAGCGCGAAGACGCCTATTTCAACTACGAGGCGCACCTGATGAAGCTGGCGGGAGCCGACATCGGAGGCCGCCTTCATGTTGCCCGCAGCCGCAACGACATCCTTGCAACCCATGACCGGCTTCGGGCGCGGGACGTGGGCCTGAATGTGCTCGATGCGTTGAACGCGGCTCGCGAGGCGACCGTGGCCAGGGCTGCAGAGTACGCCGCGGTCGTGATGCCGGGATACACCCATCTCCAATCGGCGCAGCCCATCAGCTATGGCCACTACCTGTCTGCCGTGGCCGACGCCCTTGCCCGTGATGCCACCCGCATCGAGCAGGCGCTTGCAAGCTTCGACGCGAGCCCGATGGGTGCCGGCGCATTGGCTGGCACCGCCTTTCCCATTGAGCGCGCCGAGACGGCCCGGCTGCTCGGATTCAAGGGATGCGTCGAAAACTCGCTGGACGCCGTGGCATCGCGTGACTTCGCCTGGGAGCTGATGTCGGCGATGACCATCGCATCGCTTACTTGGGGCAGGATCGCACAGGACTTCTACGTTTGGTCAACGCCCGAGTTCGGCCTCATCGAGTTTCCCGACAGCGTCGCTGGCACCTCCAGCATCATGCCGCAGAAGAAGAATCCGGTCGTTGTCGAGTACCTCAAGGGCAAGACCAGCCATCTCATCGGCCTGCTCACGGCCGCCATGTCCGCCGTCAAGGGAACGCACTTCACGCACAGCGGCGACGGCAACCGGGAAAGCATGCGCAGCTTCTGGGAAAGCGCCGACGAATGCGCGCGCTGCCTTGCGCTTTTCAGGCTCGTCATTGATTCGGCCAAGCCCGTTGAGCAAGCCATGCTTCGAAAGGCAAGGTCCGACTTCTCGACGGCCACCGACCTGGCCGATGCCCTGGTGCGCGAGTTCAACCTGTCTTTCCGGGAGGCCCACCACGTCGTGGGAGCCGTGGTGCGCCAGGCGCTGGATGCCAGCCTCCCGGCCGATGCCATCACCGCCGAGATGGTCAATTCGGCGGCCACCGAGCAAACCGGCCGCCCCATCCATCTGAGCGACGAGTCCGTTCGGCTTTGCCTAGACCCGCAATCGAGCGTTGCCTCGCGTTCGACCTTCGGTGGGCCCGCGCCGGCCCTGGTCGCCGAGCGAACGAGCAAGCAGCGTGAAGCGCTTGGGCAGTCCAAAGTGCGCGCGGCCGACAAGCGGCTGTTCGTTGCCGCCTCGCGCGCCGTGCTTGAGCGCGAACTCGCGGCGCTGGCTGCCTTGCCAGCGGCCTGAGCGCGCTGGCGTCCCCAACCCTCTCCTTCCCAACCCGCTTCCGACAAGGATCCACGCCATGAATCTCCTCTCGAAAGTCGCTGCTGCGGCAGTCGCTGCACTTTGCACCGCCAGCGTCTTCGCCGACACCTATCCGAACAAGCCGATTCGGCTGATCGTGCCGTTTTCTGCCGGTGGAACCACCGACAACCTTGGGCGCCTGCTGGCCAATCGGCTGTCGGACAAGCTCGGGCAGCCAGTGGTCGTTGACAACCGTGGCGGAGCGGGCGGCAACATCGGCATGGACCTGGTGGCCAAGGCGCCGGCGGACGGGTACACCCTGCTTTTCGGCACGGTGGGAACCAGTTCCATCAATGCATCGCTTTACAAGCGCCTTCCCTTTGACCCGAAAAAGGATTTCACGCCCATCGCCCCCTTTGCGAGTGTTCCCAACATCCTGGTCGTCAATCCCAACGTTCCCGTCAAGTCGGTGTCCGAACTGGTTGCCTATGCCAAGAGCAAGCCGCAGGCCCTGAACATGGGCTCGGCGGGCAGCGGCACGACAAACCACCTCTCTGGGGAAATGTTCAAGTCGATGACAGGCGCGCCCATGACCCATGTGCCCTACAAGGGCAGCGGCCCGGCCATGGCCGATTTGCTCGGCAACCAGATTCAGCTGATGTTCGACAACCTGCCGGGCTCGCTGCCGCAGGTGAAATCCGGAGGACTGCGTGCGCTTGCCGTGACCGGCGCCACCCGTTCGCCCACGCTGCCGGACGTGCCCACCATGGTCGAGGCGGGTGTCCCGGGCTACGTGGCCGACGTCTGGTTCGGCGTGATTGGACCCAGGAACCTTCCGAAAGAAATCCTTGCCAAGCTCTCTCAGGAAATCACACAAATCTCTCAGGAGAAGGCCACGGTGGAAAAGCTCGCTGTCCAGGGTGCGACACCGATGTCTTCAACGCCTGCAGAGTTTGCCCAGCGCATCCAGAGCGACACGGAAAAGTGGGCCAAGATTGTCCGCGCCTCCGGCGCAACGGTTGACTGAAACCCAGCGCTGCGGGAACGCCCTGCTAGGCCGGCGCGGGCGGGTCGATGGCGGCCAGTGCGCGCGCCACGTCAGCCACTTCGGCGGGCCGCACCAGGCGGCCCGTTTCCTGCCCATCCTTCAAAAAAATCAGGGTCGGCCAGAGCTTGACGCCAAAGCTGCGGCCCAGCGCCCGGCCGCTGCCGTCTTCCACCTTGAGGTGGCGCACCTGCGGATGCGCGGCCAGCGCCTGGGCCACCACGGGCTCGGCCGCGCGGCAATAGCCGCACCAGTCGGTGCCGAACTGCAGCAGGGCCGGCCCGGCCAGTGCATCGATGGCTTGGCGCGGCGGGGCCTCGCGCGCATAGGACGGTGCAGAAGTCATGATGATGTGCGCTGGAAAAAAAGAGAAAGCGTAGCGCGTTTTGCCCCCTTGCGCTCAGGAAAGGGAAACCCCCGCTTTTCCGCGCTTTTCCGCGCTTTCCCGCGCTGGCCGCGCGCGCGCGAAAGGCCAGGCCGGCCCTGGCGCGCTTTTCTTTGCGGGGCGCAGCCGCAGCCGCAGCCGCAGCGGCGTCACGACGCTGCGGCGCCATTCTCCTGGCGGTAGCGTGCGGCCATGGCCTCCAGCGCCACCGGCCGGATGCGCGAGGCCTGGCCGGCGCAGCCAAACGCCTCGAAGCGCGCCCGGCAAATCCCCGCCGCCGCCTTCTTGGCCGCCAGCAGCGCCTTGCGCGGGTCGAACTCGGCGGGCTGCGCGGCAAAGGCCTGGCGCATCGCGCCGGTCATGGCCAGCCGGATGTCGGTGTCGATGTTGACCTTGCGCACGCCGTTTTGAATGCCGCGCCGGATTTCCTCGACCGGCACGCCGTAGGTTTCCTTGATGTCGCCGCCGAAGCGGCGAATGATCTCCAGCCACTCCTGCGGCACGCTGGAACTGCCGTGCATCACCAGGTGCGTATCGGGAATCTGCGCATGGATGGCGGCGATGCGGTCGATGGCCAGGATGTCGCCGGTGGGCTGGCGGCTGAACTTGTAGGCGCCGTGGCTGGTGCCAATGGCAATGGCCAGCGCATCGACGCCGGTGCGCGCGACAAAATCCCTGGCCTGCAGCGGGTCGGTCAGCATCATCTCGTGCGTCAGCTTGCCCGCCGCGCCCACGCCGTCCTCCTCGCCGGCCTCGCCGGTTTCCAGGCTGCCCAGGCAGCCGAGTTCGCCCTCGACCGACACGCCCACGGCATGCGCCATCTCGCTGACGCGGCGCGTTACCTCGACGTTGTAGTCGTAGCCCGAAGGCGTCTTGCCGTCGGCCAGCAGCGAGCCGTCCATCATCACGCTGGTAAAGCCCGAGCACATCGACTGGATGCACACGGCCGGCGACGTGCCGTGGTCCTGGTGCAGCACCACCGGAATGTCCGGGTGCGACTCGACCGCCGCCAGCATCATGTGGCGCAGGTAGGCTTCGCCCGCGTACTTGCGCGCGCCGGCCGAGGCCTGCAGGATCACCGGGCTGTCGGTGGCCTGGGCGGCCTCCATGATGGCCTGGATCTGCTCCAGGTTGTTGACGTTGAAGGCCGGAATGCCGTAGCCGAATTCGGCGGCATGGTCGAGCATCTGGCGAAGGGAAACAAAAGCCATGGAAATCTCCGGTGTCGGGTTTTATGAACAAAAATTGGTGTTTGCGCAGGCTGTGCCTGCGCGGGTAGCTATGCTTTCAATAGCAGATCAGCCTCAGGCGGCCTCGGCCCGCTGCCGCAAGATCTCCAGCGCCGGCAGCACCCTGCCCTCCAGCACTTCCAGGAAAGCGCCGCCGCCGGTGGAGATGTAGCCCACGTCCCGCGCGATGCCGTATTGGGCAATCGCCGCCAGCGTGTCGCCACCGCCGGCGATGCTGAAGGCGCTCGACTCGGCAATGGCGCGGGCGATGGCGCGGGTGCCGTTTTCAAACGCGGCGAACTCGAACACGCCGACCGGGCCGTTCCAGACGATGCTGCCCGCTGCCTTGAGCTGCGCGGCCAGCCGGGCGGCGGTGTCGGGACCGATGTCCAGGATCAGGTCGTCGTCGGCCACGTCGCCGGCCTGCTTCACGGTGGCGGTGGCGTCGGCGGCAAAGGTCTTGGCGCAGACCACGTCGGTCGGGATCGGCACTTCGGCACCGCGCGCCTTCATGGCCTCGATGACCGCCCTGGCCTCCTCCACCAGGCCAGGTTCGGCCAGGCTCTTGCCGATGTTCAGGCCGGCGGCCAGCAGGAAGGTGTTGGCGATGCCGCCGCCGACGATGAGCTGGTCCACCTTGGCCGAGAGGCTTTGCAAAATGGTCAGTTTGGAGCTGACCTTGGCGCCGCCGACGATGGCGACCAGCGGCCGCTTCGGGCTGGCCAGCGCGTTGTGGAGGGCGTCGATCTCGGCGGCCAGCAGCGGCCCGGCGCAGGCGATCGACGCATAGCGGGCGATGCCGTGGGTCGTGGCTTCGGCACGGTGCGCGGTGCCGAAGGCGTCGTGCACAAACACATCGCACAGCGCGGCGAGCTTGCGGGCCAGCGCCTCGTCGTTGCTTTTCTCGCCGACGTTCAGGCGGCAGTTTTCCAGCAGCACGAGCTGGCCGGGCTCGACCTGCACGCCGTCCACCCAATCGGAGACCAGCGGCACCGGCCGCCCCAGCAGTTCGGCCAGGCGCTCGGCCACGGGCGCCAGGCTGTCTGCGGGCTTGAAAACCCCTTCGGTCGGCCGCCCAAGGTGGCTCGTGACCATGACGGCCGCGCCCGCTTCCAGCGCCATGCGGATGCACGGCAGGCTGGCGCGGATACGCGTGTCCTCGGTGATGCGGCCCGCCGCATCCAGCGGCACGTTCAGGTCGGCGCGGATGAAGACCCGCTTGCCGGCGGCAAAACCGCTGCCCACCACATCGGCAAAACGCAGGATCTTCATGCCGCCGCTCCCAGCGCGCCGCCCACGACGCGCGCCATTTCCAGGCACTTGTTCGAATAACCCCATTCGTTGTCGTACCAGGCGACGACCTTGACGAAGGTGCCGTCCAGCGCAATGCTCGCGTCCGCGTCAAAGATCGAGGTGCGCGTGTCGCCACGGAAATCGGTGGCGACCACCTTGTCCTCGGTGTAGCCCAGCACGCCCTTGAGCGCGCCTTCGCTTTGCGCCTTCATCTCCGCGCAGATGTCCTTCAGGGTGGCTTCGCTGTTCAATTCACAGGTCAGATCGACCACCGACACATCGCTGGTCGGCACGCGGAAGGACATGCCCGTGAGCTTCTTGTTCAGCTCGGGAATCACCACGCCAACGGCCTTGGCCGCGCCGGTGGAGGAAGGAATGATGTTTTCCAGAATGCCCCGGCCGCCGCGCCAGTCCTTGTTGCTCGGACCGTCAACGGTCTTTTGCGTCGCCGTGGCCGCATGCACGGTCGTCATCAGGCCGCGCTTGATGCCCCACTTGTCGTTGAGCACCTTGGCCACAGGCGCCAGGCAGTTGGTGGTGCATGACGCATTGCTGATGATCGCCTGGCCGGCATACGTCTGGTCGTTCACGCCAAAGACGAACATGGGCGTGTCGTCTTTCGACGGGGCCGAGAAGATCACCTTCTTGGCGCCGGCGGCCAGGTGCTTTTCGCCCGAGGCCTTGTCCAGAAAGAGGCCCGTGGCCTCCAGCACCACGTCGGCGCCGACTTCATTCCACTTGAGGTTGGCCGGGTCGCGCTCTTGCGTCAGGCGGATGGACTTGCCGTTGACGATGAGCGTGCTGCCTTCGACCGACACGTCGCCCTTGAAGCGGCCATGGACCGAGTCGTACTGCAGCATGTAGGCCAGGTACTCGGGCTCCAAGAGGTCGTTGATGGCGACGATCTCGATGTCGCTGAAGTTCTGAATCGCCGCGCGCAGCACGTTGCGGCCGATGCGGCCGAAGCCGTTGATACCCAGTTGGATGGTCATGACAGTGGAAATTTCTTGAAATAGTGATGAAAAGTGGTCCCGGCGCAGGCTGCGCCTGCGCCGGCAGCTATTAATTGAGGAGCATCAATCGAGGAGCGCGGAGCAGTCGGGAATCACCCGGTCGGGCGCGCTGGCCTCGATCGGCTGGCCCATGTTGTAGCCGTAGGGCAGCGCCCAGACGTCAATGCCGGCGTTGCGCGCCGTGGCCACGTCGATCGACGAATCGCCGACGAACAGCACCCGGTGCGGCGGCACGCCGAACGCCTTGATACAGTGGTCAATGCCGGCCGGGTCGGGCTTTTTGGTCGGCAGCGTGTCGCCGCTGACCACCCGGTCCAGCAGGGGCGCCAGCTGGTGGGCGGCCAGCACGGTGGCGGTGTAGCGGCCTTCCTTGTTGGTGACGACGGCCAGTTTCACGCCGCGCTCGCGCAGGGCGATCAAGGTTTCGCGCACCTGAGGGTAGAGGCGGCTGCGCGTGCCGCAGCGGCGCTGGTAGTTCGCATCGAACTCGGCGGCGATCATGGGCAGCGTGTGGCTGGCGCGCACGGCGGCCACGTCAATGGCGCCGCTGTAGGCCAGCGCCTGGATCAGCAGCTCGCGCGTGCCGTGGCCGATCCAGTCGTTGACCTGCTGCTGCGTGACCTCGGGCAGGTCGAAGCGGCGCAGCGTGTCGTTCACGGCATCGGCAATCTCGGGCGCGGTCTCGATCAGCGTGCCGTCCAGGTCGAAAAGGATCAAGAGGTAGGCTTGGCGCATGGCGGGCTCCTGTTCAATGAATGGCGGCGGCGACCGGCTCGGGCAGCTCAGGCAGTTCGGCCTCAGGGGGCCGCGCCAGCGCGCGCACCGCCTCGGCGACGCGCCCGGCGGTGATGCCGAAATGCGCGTACAGCGCCGGCGCCGGGGCCGACTCGCCAAAGCCGGCCATGCCGACCACCGCGCCGGTGCGGCCGACGTACTTGCGCCAGAAGTCCGGCTGCGCCGCCTCGACCGCCACCGTGGGCAGCGCCAGCGGCAGCACCGCTTCCTGGTAAGCGCCCGGCTGGCGGTCAAAAATGCTGGTGCAGGGCATGGACACGACGCGGGTGGCCAGGCCCTCCCCGGCCAGCAGCGCCTGCGCCTGCATGGCCAGCGCCAGCTCCGAGCCGGTGGCCACGATCACCGCCCGCGCGCCCTGCATGTCCGACAGCACATAGCCGCCCCGGCCGATCGCGCCGGCCATGCCGGCCTCCGTCAGGCGCGGCAAATTCTGACGCGACAGGCACAGCGCGCTCGGGCCGTCGTGGCGGGCGATGGCGCTGGCCCAGGCGACGGCGGTTTCCAGCCCGTCGGCCGGGCGCCACACGTCCAGGCCCGGAATCAGGCGCAGGCTGGGAATGTGCTCGACGCTCTGGTGCGTCGGGCCGTCCTCGCCCAGGCCGATGGAGTCGTGGGTGAAGACGTGAACGACGCGCAGGCGCATCAGCGCGGCCATGCGGATGGCGTTGCGCGAGTAGTCGCTGAAGGTCAGGAACGTGCCGCCGTAGGGAATGAAGCCGCCGTGCAGCGCCATGCCGTTCATGATGGCGGCCATGCCGAACTCGCGCACGCCGTAGCTCAGGTGGTTGCCCCACTGGTCGCGCCCGGCCTTCACGCAGCCCTTGAAGTTGGTCAGGTTCGAGCCGGTCAGGTCGGCGCTGCCGCCGAAGAACTCGGGCAGCAGCGGCGCCAGCGCATCGAGCGCGTTCTGGCTGGACTTGCGCGTGGCCAGGGCGTCGGGTTTGGCGGCGATGGCGGCCAGCAGCGCGGGCAGCTGCTCATCCAAGGCCGGCAGCAGCTCGCCGGCCATGCGGCGCTCGAACTCGGCCGCCTGCTGCGGGTACACCGTGCGGTAGGCCTCGAAGCGGTAGCGCCAGGCGCGCTCGGCGCTCTGGCCGCGCGCTGTGGCGTTCCAGGCGCCGGCGATTTGCTCGGGAATCTCGAACGGCGCGGCGCTCCAGCCCAGCGCCGCGCGCGTCGCGGCGACTTCGGCCGCGCCCAGCGCCGCGCCGTGCACGTCGTGGGTGCCGGCCTTGTGCGGCGCGCCCATGCCGATCACGGTCTTGCAGCAGATCAGCGTCGGCTTGCCGCCGGGCAGGATGGCCTGGGCCTTGGCGGCGCGGATGGCGGCATCGACGGCGCCAGCGTCATGGCCGTCCACCGCTGCGATCACGTTCCAGCCATAGGCCTCGAAGCGTTTGGGCGTGTCGTCAGTGAACCAGCCCTCGACGTGGCCGTCGATCGAGATGCCGTTGTCGTCGTAGAGCGCGACCAGCTTGGACAGGCGCAGCGTGCCGGCCAGCGAACAGGCTTCGTGGCTGATGCCTTCCATCAGGCAGCCGTCGCCCATGAAGGCGTAGGTGAAGTGATCGACGATGCGGTGCTTCACGCCGCCATCGTCGCGGTTGAACTCGGCGGCCAGCAGCTTTTCGGCCAGCGCCATGCCGACTGCGTTGGCCAGCCCCTGGCCGAGCGGGCCGGTGGTGGTTTCCACGCCCGGCGTCACGCCCACTTCCGGGTGGCCGGGGGTCTTGCTGTGCAGCTGGCGAAATTTCTTCA
>Ga0308165_1002025_pt1 | contig 25907 bp, 20 predicted proteins | sample PhyWR2_FD_201032 | JGI IMG/M metagenome (GOLD analysis project Ga0308165, IMG submission 201032) | Phyllosphere microbial communities from UC Gill Tract Community Farm, Albany, California, United States - DLSLW.R2 | ecosystem: Host-associated > Plants > Phyllosphere > Unclassified | place: USA... | reverse complement strand
CCACAGCAGCCAGCCAAAAAAGGCCGCCATCAGGATCGACAGGGGAAGTCGTTTCATCACGATCACCGTTGAGAGTCAATACAACAAAAAGCTGCCAGCACCTTTGCGGGAGTGCTGGCAGCCGAAGCACCGGGTCAGGCTTACTTGAACTTGCGCTGCCACCATTGCTTGGCGTCATAGGCCAGCGATTCGGCGCGCCCGGGCTGGTTCTCCATCGCCGGGGCACCGGGCTGCTGGGTCCAGTCCACCATCGAGCCGGCGTACAGCTTGACGTTGGGCAGGCCGGCCATCTCGCTCAGGCCAAACCAGTCGGTGGCGGCCCAGTGGCCGGTATTGCAAAAGGCGACGGTGTCCTGGCCGTCCTTGCGGCTGACCTTCTCGGCGATCTGCCGGGCGGTGGCCGGGTCCACAAACTGGGCCGTGCCCTTGACAAACCACTGGTTGAAATCCAGCTGCTGCGCGCCGGGCAGGGTGCCCGAGAGCTTGGCCGCTGGCGCCCGGGTCTTGCCCTGGTAGAAGGCATCGGGGCGGGAATCGACCAGCGCGGCATTGCTCAAATCCACATGGGAGCGCACCTGGTCGCGCGTGGCGATCAGGCTCTCGTCCAGCACGGGCTGGTAGCTGCTGGCCTGCACCTGGGGCGCCTCGGTGCTGACCGGCTTGCCGTCGGCCACCCAGGTCTTCATGCCCCCGTTGACGATGGACAGCTCCTTCAGACCCAGCACCTTCAGGCTCCAGTAGACACGCGCCATCGCGCCAAAATCGGTGGCATCGGCGCCAGTGGATACGACCACCGCATGCGTGGCCGGGGTCAGGCCCAGCGACTGCACCAAGGCCGTGAGCTTGGGCAGATCGGGCAGCTCCCCGGGGTTGGTGGCCGGGCCGCGCCACTTGCCATAGGGCGCATTGAGCGCGCCGGGGATATGGCCTTCGGCATAGAGCTTGGGCTCGCGGATATCGATGACGACAGGCGCAGCAGCGCCTTGCTGGGCGCTGGCCAGCTCGGCCGGGCTCAAGAGCGGTTGCGCGGCATGGGCTGCCGTGAGCCAGCTGCTGGCCAACAGGGCGCTGGCCACAGCCAGATGGCGAAAGGTTGTCATGGCAATAGCTTGTAGAGGCAAATCAATGGGCTCTATTGTCCCGCGATTGCAGTCTGCGAGCAGGTTGTGCGCAGATTGAATATATGGCGGTAAGGTTATATACCCTGAGGGAATAAAGGCCGCGCTGCCTGCCTGGTTTGCCTATACCCAGATCCCGGCGCGAAAGCCGCGTGCCGCGTAATAGGACTGCACGCCATTGTGGTAGCTGAACACGCGCTCATAGCGCCGGTCGCCAAACAGCGCGCCCCCAAGGCGGCGCATCTCCTGGGGCGTGGCCAGCCAGCTCGAGGTCTTGCAGTCAAACGCGCCCAGGGTCTGCAGATGGCGGTACTGCGCCTCGTCGAGCAATTGCACACCCATCGCATCGGCCATGCCCTGCGCGCTGCCGGCGGGCCTGTTTTCCTTGCGTGCGGCCAGTGCCTGCTCGTCAAAGCAGAGGCTGCGCCGGCCGCTGGGGCTTTCGGCAGCGCAGTCGGCAAACAGCAGTTGGCCGCTGGCACTGTCCTGCAAGATAACGTCAGGCTCGCCACCGGTGGCCTCCATCCGGGCCAGCGCTTTGTGGGCGGCCGTGTTCCTGTCCAGGCGCTGCAGCACCTGTGCCCATGCCAGTTGAGGGTGGCGCGGCATATGGGCCTCAAAGCGTGCCTGCAGCAGGGCCATCAAAGTCTGCAGTTCGGTCTTGTTCATGGCTGTCAAATCCTTGTCAAGCGGCTGCCACTTTTGCGCACTTCTACAATCGGCGCAAGCTTTTTGAAGGATTACCCAACGGCGGCACCTGCCGCCGCGCTGCATTATGGATATTGTTGTCAACGAAGAACTCAAGGCCTACATCGACCCGCTGACCCCTGACGAGCATGCCTCGCTGGAGCGCAGCATCCTGGCCGAAGGCTGCCGCGATGCGCTGGTACTCTGGGGCAATGTGCTGGTCGACGGCCACAACCGCTACGGCATCTGCCAAAAGCATGGCCTGCCTTTCAACACGGTGCAGAACACCCAGTTCCAGTCGATGGAGGATGTCTACCTGTGGATGATCGACCAGCACCTGGGGCGGCGCAGCGTCTCGGATTTTCAGCGTGGCGTGCTGGCGCTGCGCAAGCGCGAGATTCTGGAGCACCGCAAGCTGGAGAAGGCCCACCCGGTGGCTGCACAGCCGGCCGAAGGCGAGGCGCCTGCGGTCAGCAACGCCGACGAGGCTTTCTCGCCGGTCGATGCCGCCGAGCTGGAAAAGGTAGCCACCCGCGAGGCCATCGCCAAGGCGGCCCGGCTGTCGAGCAGCCAGGTGGCGCAGATCGAGAAGATCCAGAAAAGCGCCGCGCCGGCGCTGGTCGAGGCCTTGAAGGCCGGCGATATCTCCATCAATGCTGCCGCCGTGGTGGCGAGCCTGCCGCATGACGAGCAGCAGGCCGCTGCCCAAGGCGGCAAGGATGGCTTGAAGCAGGTGGTCAAGCAGGTGCGCGAGGCCAAGCGCAAGCCCAAGGAGGAGGCCCCCGAAGCCCAGGAACCGGCCAGCGCACCCTCGGCCGCGCATGGCGCCGAAGCGGTGGATGCCGCGCTGGACAAGGCCCAGCAGCAGATCAGCGACCTGCGCGCCCGCGTGCAGGAGCTGGAACTGGAAAACGCCCAGCTGCGCCTGCAGCTGGCGGCAGCGTCGTCGCAGGATCTGCCGGTCCCCGACGAGGCCTGATCGAGGCTTTCTGCCTTTCGCCCTCCGCCTTTAATCCAGCGGCGGGCGCTTGGCCGGCTTGGGCAGCAGCCGCTGGCGGGAACGCTGCGCACGGGGCCGCGCAGCGTCGGCACGCTGGCAGGCCAGGCGGTATTGCAGCAGGCTGGCCTCGGCCGCCTGCACCAGCGCAAGCGGCAGGCACTGTGCCTCGGGCATCGGGTGCGGGGCGCTCGCGGGCAGGTCGCACTGGTCCATCAACAGCGCCAGGCCCTGGCCCACATGCGCGGCCGTGTAGACATGGAACTGCCCGGCCTCCACCGCCTGTACCACCCGCTCGGCCAGCATCAGATGGCGCTGGTTGCGCGCGGGGATCAGCACGCCGTGGCTGCCATCCAGGCCCTGCTCGGCACACAGGTCAAACCAGCCTTCGATCTTTTCATTGAGGCCGCCCACGGGCAGTACCTCGCCATGCTGGTTGAGCGCGCCGGTGACGGCGATGCTCTGGCGCAGCGGCAGGCCCGACAGCGATGACAGCAGCGCATAGAGCTCGGCGCAGCTGGCCGAGTCACCTTCGACACCACTGTATTCCTGCTCGAACACGACCGAGGCATTGAGCGCGAGTGGCGCCAGATGGCCAAACAGGGCCGTCAGATAGCCTTGCAGAATCAGCACACCCTTGTCGTGGATGGGGCCGGACATGGCCACCTCGCGCTCGATGTTCATCACCCCTTCCTGGCCGGCATGGGTGCGCGCGCTGATGCGCACCGGCAGGCCAAAACGGTGGTCGCCGGTGTCGATCTGCGACATGCCATTGATCTGGCCGACCTGGCTGCCGGCAAAGGAGATCAGGTGCTCGCCGTCGCTGATCGCCGCATGCAGGTCCTGCTCCATCGCGTTGTGGCGCAGGCGCTGCGCGGCCAGCGCGGCTTCCACATCGGCAGCCTGCACCAGACGGTCCTGCCCTGAGCGCCGGGCGCGCTGCGCGCTCTCCAGCAGCAAGGCTTCGAGCTGGTTCAAGCGGCCGCTTTGGCGCTGCTGGTCATCGGCCTCGCGGTGGGATTGCTCCAGCAGCCGGGCGACCGCACCGGCGTCGCAATGCGGCATCTGGTAGAGCTTGCAGCGCTGCGCCATCAGTGCGGCGGTGGCGCGGTAGGTGGCGGCCGAGGCCTTGAACTGCTCGGCAAAGTCGACCTTGACCCGAAAGCGCCGCGCCATGTCCGGGTCGCTCTCCTGCAGCTGGTAATAGGCTTCTTCGGAGCCGACGAGTACGAGCTTGAAGTTCAGCGGCAGCAGCTCGGGCAGCATCGCGCCACTGCTGCTGGGGCCTTGCGCGGCATGGGCATCTTCAATGCGCAGCTGGCGCGTGCGCAGCACCCGGCGCAGCGCCTGCCAGCTGTCCTCGTCGCCCAGCAGGTCGCGCAAGTGCAGCATCAAAAAGCCGCCATCGGCACGCAGCACGCTGCCCGCGCGGATGCAGGAGAAATCGCTGCGGCGCTCGTCCTCCTCGGGCGGGTCGATGGTGCCAAACAGGTTGCGCAGGCTGGGCTGGTCCTCCAGCACCACGGGGGCATGGGCCTCGCCATGGTGGTCGACGATCAGGTTGAGCTGGCTGAGCGCGCGCAGCGCCTTGCGCTTGGCCTCCAGCAAGGCGCGGGCATCGTCGCGCGCGTCCTGGCTTTCGCCTTCGCCCTCGATGCTGTCGGTCTGGTCGAGCAGCGCATCGGCATCCTGCGCAATGCTGCCCGGCACCCACAGCGCCATGTTCTTGAGCCACTCGGCCTGCATCTGCGACAGCCAGCGCTGCAACGTGGCTGCATGCTCGGCGCTGGGGGTCAGGCCATCGAGCACCTGCGCCGATGCGGCTTGCCACAGCGGCGTGGCCAGGGATTGGTAGAACAGGTTCAGCGCCGCATCGCGCGCCATCTGTGCCTGCCGCACCTGGCCCCGGAACTGTGCCAGCTGCACGCGCAGCTGGTATTCCAGGTCTTCGGCGGGTGCTGCAGTGCCGGGGGCCTCTGCGGCGTCCTCGCCTTCTCCGGGCGCCAGCAGCAGTGCAGGGTCGGCCTCGGTATCTGCCTGGAGCGGGGTGGCATTTTCCAGCACAGGCGGCTGCTCTTGCTGCACACCCGCCGCAGGCGGGCCGGCATCCGGGCCGGTGGGGTCGCCAGGCGCGTTGTCCTGGCTGTCCACCACCAGCTGGCCTTCTTCGCGGCGAATGCGCAGGCCGGCGCCCTGCGCCCAGTCGTGCAGCGTGCCAAAGGCGACTTCTTCCGCCTGGCGGGCCTGGTTGTACAGCTGCTCGATCTGGCTGCGGTGCTGCGCTTGCTGCACGGCTTTGTCGAGCTGCTCGGGCAGCTTGTCCACCATGGCCTCGATGCGGCGGCGCAGGCTGCGGCCCTGTCCGGCGGGCAGGCGCAGCGCCTGGGGGCGCTCGGGCACGGCGAAGTTGTGCACAAAGGCGATATCTTGCGCAGCGGGGCGGCGCTGCGCCTCGGCCTGCATGGCTTGGCGCAGCAGCGATGTGCGGCCGCTGCCTTCCTCGCCCAGCACAAACAGGTGGTAGTCGGGCGGATCCATCGCCAGACCAAACTCGGCCGCCGCCTGCGCGCGTTGCTGGCCGATCCAGGAGAAGGGCTCGTGCACCAGCTCGGCGGTGCTGGCAAAGCCCAGTTGGGCCGGGTCAATGCGCAGGCGCAGTTGGTCGGCCTGCAGCAGCTCGGCGCACAGCAGCGGGTTGGCAGGTGGGGAAGGGGTCAATGGCGTGTCGGACAAGGGGATATTTTTCTGGAGGGCCCCAGGCGCGCGGGGCGCCTGGGGCCTTGTGGGTGGGTCGAGGGATGCCTGGGCAAAGCGCAAGCGGGGCTAGAGCGCCAGCCGCATGATGTGCTGCGGGCCGTAGCCGCCATCCAGGTACAGCTCGCCGGTGTCTTCAAAGCGGCACTGGCGGTACAGCGGTATCGCGGCGGCATTCTTGCAGTTCACCGTCAGAAACACCGCAGCGGCGGCCAGGCCTTGCGCCCGCAGGTAGTCGGGCAGCGCCTGCAGGCTGCGCTTGGCCAGGCCCTTGCCCTGAAAACGCTGATCGATGAAGAAGCTGCGCAGGCCCACGCTGTCCGCCGACGCAAAGGAGTAGTGCTGCGCGTAGTCCTGGTCGATCAGGAAAAAGCCGGCGATCTGCCCGCCATCGCCAATCAGATGGGCGCCGAGCCGGGGATGCAGCTCGGCCAGGGTCTGCGCGATCGGGGCGACAAAGGGCCGCTGCGCCTCGTGCAGCGACAGGCCCAGCACGCGCTCGCGCTGCTCGGGCCGGTAAGGGGAGAGGAGGGTCATCGTGGTGCGGTCTCTGACAGCGTGGTGCGGGGGCGGCTCAGCGGGGCTGGGATGGCGCCGTGCCGGTGTCCCAGCCTTGCAGGTGCTGCAGGGCCAGCTCGCGCAGCGCCTGGATCCAGCGGGGCTGGTCGTTCAAACAGGCAATGTAGTCGAACTGCTGGCCGCCTGCATGCACGAAGGCTTCGCGCACCTCCTGGTTGATCTCTTCGAGCGTTTCCAGGCAATCGGCGGGAAAGCCCGGGCACATGACCTGCACATGGCGCAGGCCTTGCTGGGCCAGCGCGATCAGGCTCGGCTCGGTATAGGGCTCCAGCCATTTGGCCTTGCCAAAGCGCGACTGAAAGGTAAGCATGTACTCGCTATCGGCCAGGCCCAGCTCGGCGGCCAGCAGGCGGGCCGTCTCCTGCGAGTGCTGCTGGTAAGGGTCGCCCAGGCGTACATTGCGCTCGGGGATGCCATGGAAGCTCATCACCAGCTTGGGCGCGCGGCCGTCCAGCTGCCACTGCTTGCGCACGCTCTGGGCCAGTGCCTGGATATAGCCGGGATCGCGGTGGTAGCTGCGCACAAAGCGGATCTCGGGGATGTCGCGCGCGCTGGCGCACCAGGCATTGACGGCATCGACGACGCTGGCGGTGGTGGTGGCCGAGTACTGCGGGTACAGCGGCAGCACCAGCACGCGGCGCACGCCTTCGGCCTTGAAGGCATCGAGCTGGCTCGCGATCGAGGGGTTGCCGTAGCGCATCGCTGGCCGCACCAGCACCTGGTGGCCTGCTTCGCCCAGGGTGCCGCGCAGCAGCTTGGCCTGCTTCTCCGTCCAGACGGCCAGCGGCGAGCCCTCGGGCATCCAGACGCTGCGGTACTTGGCGGCCGACTTGGCCGGGCGGGTGCGCAGGATCACCCCGTGCAGCAGCGGCTTCCAGACCAGCGGCGGGATCTCGACGACGCGCTGGTCGCTCAGGAACTCGGCCAGGTAGCGGCGCGTGGCTGCCGTGGTGGGCGCATCCGGTGTGCCCAGGTTGCACAGCAGAATGCCGGTTCTGTCAGGAAGGGGTTGGCCAAGAGGCTCGGGTCGGAAGCGTGAAACCATGGCTGGGATTGTCGCAGCTTGGCAGCGGGCCCCGGCGCATACCCCTGGCCGCAGCGGGCCTGCGCGCCTTTGTCCGACACCGGACCGCTGGGGCGCGCTGGCCCGCAGCGATCCGCTATGCTTGGCGCCATGCTCGATCTCTCCCGAATCCGTGCCATCAGCCTTGATCTGGATGACACCCTCTGGCCGGTGCTGCCGACCCTGAAGGCGGCCGAAGCCGCGCAGCACGCATTTTTGCTGGCCCATGCGCCGGCGACCGCTGCCTTGCTGCAGGACGCGGCCGAGGCCCAGCGCATCCGCCAGTCGGTGCGCGATGACTTTGTGCATCTGTCGCATGACATGACGCATTTCCGCCAGCAGTTCATCCGCCGCGCGCTGCAGCAAAGCGGAGGCGATGAAGCGCTGGTCGAGGCCGTATTTGCCCAGTTCTTTGCCGCCCGCAACCGGGTGACCTGGTTTGCCGAGGTCGAAGACGCGCTGGCCTGGCTGTCCTCGCGCTACCCGCTGGTCGCCGTCTCCAACGGCAATGCCCAGCTGGACCTGGTGGGCCTGTCGCCCTGGTTTGTGGCCAGCACCAGCGCGCGTGAGGTGGGCGTGGCCAAGCCCGACCCGCGCATTTTTGCAGCCGCTTCCGAGCGCGCCGGTATCGATCTGCCCGCCTTCTTGCATGTGGGCGATGACGCCGAGCTGGATGTGCAAGGCGCCTTGGCCTGCGGCATGCAGGCCGCCTGGGTGCAGCGCCAGGAGCTGGACCACCACCAGCGTACCGAGGCAGGCCTGGCCTTGCGTTGGCCGTTGAGCAGCCCCCCGCCCCAGGCGCTGGTGCGCAATCTGACCGAGTTGTGTGGGCTGCTGGGGCGGCCCGCTGCCTGACAGCGGCATCGCCATGGGCGGCGATTGCTGCACCCACTGCAGCTATCAACTGTATGGTGCGCTATTTATCAGTAGCCGTGCAGGCTCTAAGCTGGCGCCATCGACAAAACCGCAAGGAGTGATGCATGGCGCAAGTGATTCGTTTGGCAGCGGCCGGTGGCCCGGAATGCATGCAAATGCAGCAGTGGGAAATGGCCGCACCCGGCCCGGGTGAGGTCTTGCTGGCGCAGCAGGCGGTCGGTGTGAACCCGCTCGATGTGCTGCAGCGCAAAGGTATTGCGCCCATCCCGCTGCCCTCGGGCCTGGGGTTGGAAGGCGCTGGCCAGGTGCTGGCGCTGGGCGCCGGGGTGAGCCAGTTTGCCGTCGGCGACCGGGTGGCCTATGCCACCGGCCCGCTGGGCGCCTATGCCAGTGAACGCCTCTACCCGGCCGAGCGCCTCGTCAAGCTGCCCGATGGCATCAGTGCCGAGCAGGCCGCCGCCGTGCTGTTCAAAGGCATTACCGCGCAGTACCTGCTGACGAGCACCTATGCCGTCGGCCCCGGCACCATCGTGCTGCTCTATGGCGCATCGGGCGGAGTGGGGCAGTTGATGGCTTCCTGGGCCAAGCATTGGGGCGCCACCGTCATTGGCGTCGTCTCGAAACCGCAAAGCCAGGCACGGGCGCTGGCCGCCGGTTGCGACCAGGCACTGGTGTTCGATCCCCAGACCCTGGCCGCGCAGCTGCGCGACGCCACCGGCGGCCGCATGGCCGATGTGGTCTATGACGGCCTGGGCAGGCTGTCGTTTGCCGCATCGCTGGACTGCCTGCGTCCCCGCGGCCTGATGGTGTCCTTTGGCGCGACCACCGGTGCACCGCCCGCCATCGACATGGCCACGCTCAACGCCAAGGGCTCGCTCTACATCACCCGCCCCTCGCTGGCCGCGCATACCGCGACCGCGGCCGAGTACCAGCAGCGCGCCAGCGCCGTGCTGCAGGCGGTGGAGCAGGGCATCATCCAACCGGCCATTGGGCGCCGCTATGCACTGGCGGAAGTGGCTGCCGCGCATGCCGATCTGGAGGCGGGGAAGACCCAGGGGGCGGTGGTGCTGCTGCCTTGATGCCAAGCGCTGCGGCGGCGGCATCGCCGCATCGTCCACCGTGTCTTGGCCTATAGTGCGGACACCAGCCACTCCACCCCACCACCATGCCCCTGCTCGACAGCCAACACGCCGATGAACTCAGCGCCTTGCTGGCGGTGTTCGATGCTGGCTCGTTTGTCGCGGCGGCTGCGCAGCTGCAGCGCCACCCAACGGTGCTGTCGCGCCGGCTGAGTGCGCTGGAGGCACGGTTGGGGATTCGCTTGCTGGAGCGGTCCACGCGCCAGCTGCGGTTTACCAGCGCAGGCCAGCATTTTGTGGCCCAGGTGCGCGAAGCCATGGCCTTGCTGGACCAGGCCCAGCGCCAGGCCAGCGAGGCAGCGGCCGTCGTGCGCGGGTCGCTGCGGCTGTCGTTGCCGGCCAGCATGGGGCGGCGCTGGCTCAGCCCCATGGTGGCGGGGTTTGCCAAGGCCCATCCGCAGGTGGTGATGGATGTGGAGTATGCCGAGCGCTTTGTCGACATCATCGGTGAGCATTTTGATGCCGCGATCCGCATCGGTTCGCTGGCCGACAGCAGCCTGGTGGCGACCCGGCTGTGCGACCACCGGCGCCTGGTCTGCGCTGCACCCAGCTATCTGGCCGAGCAGGGCTGGCCGCATACGCCGCAGGATCTGGCCCGGCACCGCTGCCTGGGCTTTACCGGGCTGCGCAGTTATCCGCAGTGGCAGTTCTCGCGCGGGGCCGAATCCTGCCTGGTCAGCATCCGCGCCAGCATGGTCAGCAATGACAACGAGGCCCTGCTGGTGGCGGCACGCCAGGGCCTGGGCATCATCGCCGGCGGTGACTGGTTGCTGGGCCCCGAGGTGGCCGCGGGCCATTTGCAGGAAGTGTTGCCGCAGTGGCAGCTGCAGGCCGATGCCGGCATCTACCTGGTGCGGCCGTCCAGCCAATGGAGCAGTGCCGCATCCAGCGCCTGGCGCGACTGGGTGATTGCGCATTTTGCGCAGGGTGCGCCTTGGCGCCAGGCTGCGGGTGCTATCTGAATCCTGATCAGGCCAGCGCGTGTGCGGCGGCGATGCCGCTGCGCACCGCGCCTTCCAACGTAGCGGGGTAGGGCCCGTCGATGTAGTCGCCGCAGGCCAGCAGGCCGGGCGCAATCACCATGCCGGGGCGCTGCATGCCGGGCGTGCAGGCAAAGGTGGCGCGCTTTTCCACCACGGTTTTGAGGGGCTGCAAGGCCAGGCCCAGTTGGGCTTGTGCCTGGGCGATGACCTGCTGCTCGATCTCGGCGCGGTCGCCTTCGCTGGTGCTGATGACAAAGGCCAGGAGACCGGCAGGGCCGCCCAGCTGGGCACGGTCAAACACAAACTGTGCGGGCTCGCTGGGGCTGCTGTGCAGCGCCAGCCAAGGCGCATGCAGGCTATGGCCCTGGGCGTCGGGGGCCGGGTTCCAGGCGTAGACCGTGGCAATGGCGGTATGCGCCAGGCGCCCGGCGTCGTCGGCCCATGCCAGGGCCTCGGCATGGTCGTTGGCTGGATGGGCAAAGGCGGCTTGCACCAGGCGCGCCGCCTCCCAGGCCGGGCAGGCCAGCAGGACCTGGTCATAGTGCTGGCCCTGGAGCTGCCAGCCAGCACCGGCTTGCACCAGCTGCGGCACCCGGCTGCCCAGGTGGCAGTCATGGCCCCGGGCCTGCAGCCAGCTGGCGGCAGCAACGGGAAACAGCTGGCCCAGGTCCACCAGCGGCAGCCAGAAGTGCGAGCCTTTGTCGACCGCGAACAGGCTGTCTTGCAGCACGCGCAGAAAGACCTGGCCGCTGGCCTGGTGCAGGGGGGTGTTCAGCGCGGAGATGCACAACGGCTCAAAAAACTCGGCCAGCAGGCGGGGGGGCAGACCGGCACAGAGATCGGCCACGCTGGCCTGTGGCGCGCAGCGAAAGCCCTGGCGTTGCCAGGCAGCGGCCCGGCGCAGCAGATGCAGCCGCTCCAGCAAGGACCAGCCCTTGGCGGTGGCAATGCCGATCAGCGCGTCCCAGGGCGGTGCGCTGTCGGGAAAACGGATGCCCCGGCCATCGGGGTAGCGCATGGCCAGCGGCCGTTGGATGAACGACGCATCGGTGCTGACGCCTACCCGCTCCATCAGTGCGCGGCAGGCGGTGTAGGCGCCAATCAGAATATGCTGGCCGTTGTCGACGGTGATCTCTTCGCCGCTGGGCAAGGCCAAGGCCAGGCCGCGCGCGCGGCCGCCCCAGTGCGCTGAGGATTCCCAGACGGTCACTTGGTGGGCGCTGACCGAGGCGAGCTCGACAGCGGCGGCCATGCCGGCCCAGCCGCCCCCGACCACGGCGATGCGTTGGCTGCGGGCCACTTACATGCGGCCCAGGGCTTGCATGCGCCAGGCCAGCCAGAGCTTGCGCAGCGGCGTCAGACTCACGCGCTGGTGCAGCACCTGGAACTTGTCCTGCTCGATCTCGCGCAGCAAGGTGCGGTAGATGCTGGCCATCATCAACCCAGGCTTTTGCGCACGGTAATCGGCCTGCGGCAGCAAGGCCAGAGCCTCGTCATAGAGCTGGTGGGCGCGCTGGGCCTGGAAACGCATCAGCGCCTCGAAGCGGTCCGAGTACTTGCGGTTGAGAATCTCGTGCGCCTTCACATCGAACTGCTGCAGTTCGTTGACGGGCAGGTAGATGCGGCCGCGCATCGCGTCCTCGCCCACATCGCGGATGATGTTGGTGAGCTGGAACGCCAGCCCCAGCTTGTGCGCGTACTGCGTGGTTTGCGGGCTGGTCTGGCCAAAGATGCGGGCTGCCACTTCGCCGACGACGCCGGCCACCAGGTGGCAGTAACGCTGCAGGCCGGGAAAGTCCAGATAGCGGGTTTGCTCCAGGTCCATCTGGCAGCCCTCGATCACCGCCAGCAGGTGTTCGGCCTGGATCGAGAAGGCGCTGGCATGCGGCATCAGCGCCTGCATCACGGGGTGGCTGGGCTGGCCGGCAAAGCTTTTGCGGACCTCGCTCTGCCACCAGGCCAGCTTGGTCGCTGCCACGCCCGGGTCGCTCACCTCGTCGACGACATCGTCGACCTCTCTGCAAAAGGCGTAAAAGGCGGTGATCGCTGCACGCCTGTCCTTGGGCAGAAAGAGGAAGGCATAGTAAAAGCTGCTGCCGGAGGCTGCGGCCTTGTTTTGAACATACTGCTGGGGCGTGGTCATAAGCGCCGTATTGTCCCATGGGCCAGAGGCCCGGGAAGCGATTACCCCGGCGACAGCGGCTCCAGCCGTTGCAGCGCCTTGCCGGGCGGGTACCTCTGGTGGGGTGCCGCAGCCCGAACTGCCTGCAGCAACGGGGTGAGCGCTTGCACAGCTTTGTTGACATTGCCCGCGGACTGCGCTGGCGGATACCAAGGCATGCAAGTTTGTTCAACGAATTCATCGTGGTAGGGCGGTGCGGGATCCAGAAGACTTGGCGTTGCCGAGGGGCCGGAAGTCTTTTGTTGCAATAGTGCCTGGTTATTGACATGTGCCCGTCCATATAATCGCGGTCGCCATGGAGCACTAGGGAGGGTTCATCCCGCCAGGACGCGAGGACCAAAGCCAACTACAAGTCCGGACGTTCACCGATAAGGCGGTATGCGCGAAGGCAGGTTGCTTACATTGCGATTGACGCAGTGTGGGCCGCTTATTTCTCTGCCAACCATCATGCGGGTCGCGGGCTGATCGCCATTGAGGGGGTCAGCCCGTGTTCCTTCTGGGCCTGCTTCCCATCACGTTATTGGGCGCTTGCATAATGCTGCCATGCGCATACTCCTGGTAGAAGATGATCAGATGATTGGCGAAGTGGTGCTTGATGCACTGCGTGCCGAATCCTTGGCGGTGGATTGGGTCAAGGACGGGGCGATGGCGCAGACGGCGCTGGCGACGGCCGGCTATGACCTGGTGCTGCTGGACCTGGGCCTGCCCAAAGTGGACGGGCTGCAGGTGCTGCGCGAGATGCGTGCGCGCCAGGTCCGCATCCCCGTACTCGTGGCGACGGCGCGTGATGCCATTGCCGAGCGGGTGGCGGGGCTCGATGCCGGCGCTGATGACTACATCATCAAACCCTATGACCTCGACGAGCTGCTGGCGCGCATCCGTGCGCTGCTGCGCCGTGCCAGCGGCCGGGCCGAGCCCGAGTACTGCTGGGGCCAGGTGCGGCTGGTGCCCGCTTCGCGCGAGGCCTTTGTGGCCGGGCAGCCGGTGCAGCTGTCGGCCCGTGAATGGGCGGTGCTCGAGCCCCTGATTGCAAGACCTGGCCGCGTGCTTTCCCGCGCGCAGCTGGAGGAAAAGCTCTACTCCTGGCGCGATGACATCAGCAGCAATGCGGTCGAGGTCTATATCCACGGGGTGCGCAAAAAACTGGGCGCCGAGCTGATCCAGAATGTGCGCGGTCTGGGCTATCTGGTGCCGGTCGAGTCTCCTCGAAACGGGGAGGCCGCTTGAGCGCAGCGCTGTGGGCCGGCCGGCCTTTTTCGCTGCGTGCGCGGCTGATCTGGGCGCTGCTGGCCGTCGTGGTGGTGGCCGCCGGGCTGCAGGCCGTCAGCATTTACCGCACAGCGCGCGCGGAGACCGAGGCGCTGTTCGATGTGCAGATGCAGCGCATTGCGCTGGCGCTGTCGGCCGGGCTGGCCTCCGAGGTGGCCTCGGACGCGCTGGCCGATCCGCAGGCCAAGGCGCAGGACATGATCGTGCAGATCTGGCGCTCCGACGGCATCATGCTCTACCGCTCCAGCAACTCGCGCCTGCTGCCCCAGGTCGCCGTGCTGGGCTTCAGCGATGCGCGCGCCCATGGCGTGGCCTTTCGCATCTATGCGCTGCAGACGCCGACCCAGGTCATCCAGGTGGCGCAGGAGGCGGCATCGCGCGGCCAGATGGCTGGCCAGGTGGCCTTGCGCTCCATCGTGCCGGTGCTGCTGCTGGCCCCGCTGATCATGCTGGTGGTGTGGTGGGTGGTGGCCCATACCTTGGCGCCGCTGGCGCGCACGCGCGAGCAGCTGGCGGCGCGCCAGGCCGATGACTTGTCACCGCTGGCCGACGCCGATCTGCCGCTGGAAGTGCAGCCGCTGGTGCAGGAGATGAACCTGCTGCTGGCGCGCTTGCAGGCTGCGTTTGATGCGCTGCAGCGCTTTGTCGGCGATGCCGCCCACGAGCTGCGCACACCGCTGGCGGCCCTGCGCCTGCAGGTGCAGGGGCTCGCCCGCGCGCCCGATGATGCTGCGCGGCGTGTGGCCAGCGAGCGGGTGATGGCGGGCATCGACCGGGCCACGCGCATGGTCGAACAATTGCTGCATCTGGCCCGCCAGGAGGCCGGGCAGATGCAGGCGGCGCCTGCGCAGCCGGTCGCCGTGGCCGCGCTGTGCGAGATGGCGGTGGATGAGCTGCAACCGCTGGCCCAGCAGGCGGGCTTGGCCTTGCAGCACCAGCTGGATGACACCCTCGAGCCCGTGCAGGGCCAGGCCGATGCGCTGGGCCTGTTGCTGCGCAATCTGCTGGAAAACGCACTGCGCTACACCCCCACCGGTGGCCAGGTGCTGTGCCGTTGGTACCGCGATGCGCAAGGGCAGCGCGTGCTCAGCGTCGAGGACAGCGGGCCCGGCATCGTCCCCGAGGAGCGCGAGCGGGTGCTGGACCGCTTCTACCGCGTGCCCGGCACCAGCGCGCATGGCAGCGGGCTGGGGCTGGCGATTGTCAGTGCGGTGGCACGCCAGCACGGCGCGCAGCTGCTGCTGGATGCGTCGGAGGAGCTAGGCGGTCTGCGCGTGCGGGTCATCTTCTAAGAGCCACTAATACGACCCTTGATACGTCGTTGCAAAGCCTTGCCGTACTACTGTACTGCCTGCGGCTTTGCGTCTAGTCTCAACCGCAAACCTGTGGTTTGCTGGGTCGTCTTAGCGGCTCTGAGCGCAAATGGCGCAAACTGATTCGTTGTAAATATCAGCTTATTCAATCTGCGAACTTCTAGGGTTAGCAGGGGGAGGGGGCTGTCGGTACCTAAGGGATAAAGGAGCGCACAAGAACCTCAGGAGACCGGCATGAACCCGTGGACCATCGCGCTCAGTGCAGCGCTGTTGGGGGTGTGGGGCGCTGCAGCGCAGGCCCAGCCCAAGGCTTTTCCTCAGCAGCCCATCAAGCTGGTAGTGGGGTATTCACCGGGCGGGTCGGTCGATATCGTGGCGCGGCAGTACGGGCACAAGCTCTCCGAGCTGCTGGGCCAGAGCGTGATTGTCGAGAACAAGGCCGGCGCCAGCGGCACCCTGGCCGCCAATGCGGTGAAGAACGCCACGCCCAATGGCTACACGCTGTACTTCGTGGCCAGCCCGACGATCAGCATCACGCCGGCGGTGACGAGCACCAGCTTTGACCCGGTCGCCGATTTCTCTCCGATCGGCTCGGTGGTCAAGTACACCAATGTGCTGCTGGTGGGCGCGCAGTCGCCGTTCAAGTCGCTGCAGGAGCTGGTGGCCTTTGGCAAGGCCCAGCCCGGCCAGCTGACCTATGCCTCGGCGGGCAATGGCTCGTCCAACCACCTCTCGGGCGTGCTGCTGGCCAAATACGCGGGCATCACGATGACGCATGTGCCTTTCAAGGGCAATGCACCGGCCATGGCCGAGCTGATGGCCAACCGCGTGTCGATGTTGTTTGACCTGAACACGACGGCGGTCACGCAGGTGCAAAGTGGCAGCGTGCGCGCGCTGGCGCTGACATCGCCGCTGCGCAACCCGCAGCTGCCCCATGCGCCGACGATGGTGGAGTCCGGCTACCCCGACTTCAATTTCGAAGGCTGGATCGGCCTGCTGGCGCCGGCCAGGACCGCACCCGAGGTGGTCGAGGCGCTGGCCCAGGCCAACCAGAAAATTCTGGCCGATGCCCGCTTTGTTGCCGACATGGAGCGCTCGGGCTATGCGATCGACCCGGTCAGTACCACCGATCTGAAAAAACGCATTGCCAGCGACTACCACTTCTTCAAGCAATTGGCCCCGGACGTTCAGGCCAGCGAGTAAACCACCATGTCACACACTTTCAATATCGGCGACCTGGTCGCCCAGTTCCTGCATGCGATCGATACCGAGCTGGTCTTCGGCATCATCTCCGTGCACAACATCCCGATCATGGATGGCATTGTTCGCCAGGGCGGCATCCGCGTGGTGATGACGCGCGGCGAGATGGGCGCAGCGCACATGGCCGATGGCTATGCCCGGCGCAGCGGCAAGCTGGGCGTGCTGGTCTCCAGCACCGGGCCGGGCGCGGCCAATACAGTGTCGGGCTTGCTGGAAGCCTCGTTTGCCTCCACGCCGCTGCTGCATATCACCGGCCAGGTGCCGCGCAAGTTTCTGGGGCGCGATACCGGCGCCACCCACAATGTGCGCGACCAGCTCGGCATGCTGCAATCGGTCTGCAAGGCCAGCTACCGCATTGAGCGGGCCGAAGACGCACTGCGCATCTTGCAGCAGGCGGCCACCGAGGCGCTGGCGGCGCCGATGGGGCCGGTCAGCATCGAGATTCCGATCGATGTACAAAAGCAGCCCATCCCGCAAGGCGATGCGGGCGCAAGCCTGGCGCTGCCGCCCATGCCCGCGCGCCCCCGGGCCAGCGATGCCGACATCGCGCAGCTGGCCGAACGCGTGCGTGCGGCGCGGCGGCCCATGCTTTGGGTGGGGCGCGGTGCCATCGATTGCGGCGCGCCCTTGCAGCAGCTGCTGGACAGGGGCTTTGGCATGGCATCGAGCTGGGCCGGGCGCGGCATTGTGCCCGAGGACCATGCCTGCAACCTGGGCGGCCTCAACGGCACCGGCGCGCCCGAGGTGATCGCCTTCTACGAGAGTGTGGATCTGATGGTGGTAGTGGGCTCGCGGCTGCGAGGCCAGGAGACCGTGGACCAAAGCCTGGCCTTGCCCAGCCAGCGTGTGCAGATCGACCTGGACCCCGCCGCCGAAGGCCGCAGCTATGACTGAGCGCAGTTTGTCTGTGGCGATGCCCGCGATGTGCTCGAACGCCTGGTGGCGGCGCTTGGCAACTACCAGGCCGAGCCTGGCTACCGCGAGCAGTTTGCCAATATGAAGCAGCGCGCCCGCCAGGCCTTTGCCGGCACCCTGGGCCCCTATGCCGGTTTTGCCGAGCAGCTCAGAAGCCAGCTGCCGCGCAATGCGGTATGGGCGCGCGATATCACCGTCGCCAACTCCACCTGGGGCAACCGCCTGTTCGAGGTCTATGGCCCCCGCGACGCCATGCACCCGGTGGGCGCTGGCATTGGACAGGGCCTGCCGCTGGGCATAGGTGCCGCCTTTGCGGCCAGGGGCGCCAAGACCGTGGTGCTGAGCGGCGATGCCGGCTTCATGATGAATGTCTGCGAGCTCTGGACCGCCATGCAGGAGCAGCTGGACATGCTGCTCATCGTCATGAACGACGCGGGCTACGGCGTGATCAAGCACATGCAGGATGCCAACTTTGGCGGCCGGCGCGTCTACGGCGATCTGGCACCGCCGGACTTTGCGCTGCTCGCCCAATCGGCCGGCATGGCCTACCGCAAGCTCGACCGGGCCGATGGCTTGGCAGAGGCGGTGGCGCAGCTGGCGGGCGCGCCCGGGCTGGCGATTCTGGAAGTGGACATGCTGGCCATCGGTGAGGCGCCGCCTTATTTTCCGTACCAAAAATCCTGAGGCCCTTGCGTCTAAGTTTCTTCTAAGTCTGGGCAGGCACATTAGCCCCATCGACACCATGCAAGTGGTATTTGGGAGTACAAAAAATGTCTGTTCCTTCTTTTCAACTCGGTTCGCGCAAACTGGTAGCTGCCTTGCTGACGGCAGGTGTGTTGGGCGGCGTGGGTGCTTCGGCACTGCAGCATGTGCAGTGGAGCGCCCATGCACAAGGCGCGCCTGCGGTGGTGGCGCAAGCGGCCCCGGCTGCGGCGCCGATGGTCAGCCTGCCCAATTTCAGCACCATCACCCAGCAGGCCGGGCCTGCGGTGGTCAACATCAGTGTGCGCGGCACGCGCAAGGTCTCCGACGATGAGGATGACGGCGACGATGCCGACGCCGCGCCCTCGGCCAACCGGGGCCAGCAGATCGACCCCAATGACCCGATGCTGCAGTTCTTCCGCCAGTTCGGCTTTGGCGTGCCGCAGCAAGGCATGCCGCGCGGGTTTGGCCGCCAGGTGCCGCAAGAGGTGCCGATGGCCGGTGAGGGCTCGGGCTTCATCATCAGCCCCGATGGCACGATCCTGACCAATGCCCACGTGGTCAAGGGCGCCAAGACGGTGACAGTGAAGCTGACCGACCGGCGCGAGTTCAAGGCCAAGGTGCTGGGCTCGGACCCCAAGACCGATATAGCGGTGATCAAGATCGATGCCAAGGATTTGCCCGTTGCCAAGATTGGTGACTCCAAGGCCATCCAGCAAGGTGAATGGGTGCTGGCCATTGGCTCGCCCTTTGGCTTCGAGAACTCGGTGACTGCCGGTGTGGTCAGCGCCAAGGGCCGTGCGCTGCCCGATGACAGCTCGGTGCCCTTCATCCAGACCGATGTGGCGATCAACCCCGGCAATTCCGGTGGCCCGCTGATCAATGCCCGCGGCGAGGTGGTGGGCATCAACTCGCAGATCTACAGCAAGAGCGGCGGCTACCAAGGCCTGTCCTTTGCGATCCCGATCGACCTGGCGGTCAACATCAAGGACCAGATCGTCTCGCACGGCAAGGTCGACCATGCCCGCCTCGGCGTGGTGATCCAGGAGGTCAACCAGGCCTTTGCCGATTCCTTCAAGCTGCCCAAGCCCGAAGGCGCATTGGTGGCCAGTGTGGAAAAAGGCGGCCCCGCCGACAAGGCCGGCCTGCAGCCTGGCGATGTGATCACTGGCTACAACGGCCAGGCGATTGTGTCGTCCAACGACCTGCCTGCGGCCATTGCCACGGCGCGGCCTGGCACCCAGGCCGAGCTGCAGGTGTGGCGCGGCGGCAAGGCCACCACCTTGCAGGCTACCTTGGGCGGCAATGTCAGCAAGGGCGAGCAGGTAGCAGGCAATGAGAAGGTCGGCAAGGGCAAGCTGGGCCTGGCGCTGCGCGAACTGACGCCGCAGGAAAAGCAGGCCAGCGGCAGCCAGCAGGGCTTGATCGTCGAGCAGGCGGCCGGACCTGCAGCGCTGGCCGGTGTGCAGCCTGGCGATGTGGTGCTGTCGGTCAATGGCGCGGCGGTGAAAGGCATTGAGGATCTGCGCAAGCAGGTGGCGCAGTCCGACAAGTCGGTGGCGCTGCTGATCGAGCGCAATGGCCAGAAGATTTTTGTGCCGGTGCAACTGGGCTGAGCGCCAGTTCAACGGTCCTGAGAAAGGCGAGACCATGACAAGCGTATTCCCCAGCTGGGCAAGGGATGGCTGAGCCCTGAGCCGCCTGGCCGCAAGGCCCGTAAACACTCTCCTCGGGGGTTCCCATAACCCCTTTAGGCCGGATCGCAGGATTCGGCCTTTTTTTTGTTCGAGCGGATAGCTGCTTACATGCGCCAGGCGCGCCACAGCATCAGCGGCACATCGCCCTTGCCAATGGTACGGCGCTGCCACAGGCTCTGGCCTTGCAGCGCCTCGACCTTGTCCAGAATGCGCAAGCCCCCTTGCACCACCAGGCGCAGCTCCCAGCCGGCGCGGCCGGGCACGCGGTGCACCAGCGGCGCGCCTTCTTCCATCAGGCGGCGGGCCCAGGCGGCCTGGTCCATCACCAGCTGGCGCAGCGCCGGGCTGTCCTGGCGCTGCTGCATCGCGGCGGCGGTGATGCCGGCGGCCTGGCAGTCGGCATCATTGAGGTAGTAGCGGCCACGCGGAATATCGACCCCCAGGTCCTGCCAGAAGTTGATCAGCTGCAGCGCGCTGCAGATCGCATCGCTCTGGGCCAGCGACGCGGCGTCGTTCACGCCATACAGATGCAGCAGCAAGCGCCCCACCGGGTTGGCCGAGCGGCGGCAGTAGTCGAGCAGCTCGGCGCGGTCGGCATAGCGCGCGCTTCGGGCGGTCTTGTCGATGTCCTGCATGAAGGCGCTGATCAAATCATCCAGCAAGGCGACCGGCAGCTGCCACTGCACGATGGCGGCCTGGAGCGGCGCAAACACGGCCTGCCAGCGCGCCTGTGGCGGCTTTCCATCAGCACTATGGGCCAGCGCATCGCGGTAGGCCTGCAGCTCGGCCAGGCGGGCGGGGGCATCGGCGTCGCCCTCGTCGGCAATGTCATCGGCTGTGCGCGCAAAGTGGTAGATCGCGGCGATGGGAGGGCGCAGTGCCGGCGGACACAGCCAGGAGGCCACCGGAAAATTCTCGTAGTGGGTGACGGGCGTGGCGGCAGCCGCGGAAGAGGAGGGCGTGGAATCTTTCACAGCGCCGATGCTAGCGCATCCCGCACAGTGTGGCTGCCAAGCATTGACAGGCGGGAGCGAACTGTCTAAATTAGTGACCGTTTGGTCATTAAGGGCCCTCTGCACAGCGCGCGTCCGGGTGTTGGGCAGAGGGTCCTTGGTGCATTTCCCTCTTTTTCTTCTGCCGGGCCAGGGTCTTCTTGGCCTCTCACCGCCCGCATGCACACCATGTTCCTATCTCTTCGAGCGCCCAGCGCGCATGCCGCAGTGCTGCTGCTGTCAATGGCGGCATTGGCCAGCTTGACGGCCTGTTCACGCCAGGAGTCCCCGCCCGAGCCGATTCGTGCGGTCAAGCTGCAAACCGTGGGCGCCGCGCCGCTGCAGGCGCAGTCGGCGTTCGCCGGCGATATCCGTGCCCGCACCGAGGCGCAACTGGGTTTCCGGGTGGCGGGCAAGGTACTCAGCCGCAACGTGGAGCTGGGCCAGGCCATCAAGCCTGGGCAGCTGCTGGCCCAGCTCGATGGTGCTGACTACGCGCTGGCGGCCCAGGGGGCGCAGGCGCAAGTGCAGGCCGCCACCACGCAGCGTGACCTGGAAGCGGCCAACTACCGCCGCTTCAAGGAGCTGCGCGACAAGAACTTCATCAGCGCGGCCGAGATGGAGCGCCATGCGGCGGCGCTGAAATCGGCCCAGGCACAGCTGGACCAGGCCAAGGCCAACGCGGCCAGCCAAAGCAACCAGACGGCCTATACCCGCCTGGTGTCGGAGGTGGCCGGTGTGGTGACTGCGGTGAATGTGGAGCCTGGCCAGGTGGTGTCTGCCGGCACGCCGGTGCTGCGTGTGGCCAAGGATGGTGCGCGTGATGCGGTGTTTGCGGTACCCGAAGACCGCATTGCGCAGCTCAAGCCCGGCCAGCCGGTGCAGGTCAAGGTCTGGCCTGAGGAGCAGTTGCTGGGCGCGCATATCCGCGAAGTGGCAGCCAGCGCCGATGCCGCCACCCGCACCTACCAGGTCAAGGCCTCGCTGGATGCGGCGCCCAATGAGGTGCTGCCCAAGCTGGGCGCCACGGTGACCGTGCTGCCGCCCGAGCGCGCCGCTGGCGCTGACAAGGCGGCCGAGGCGATCAAGCTGCCTTTGTCGGCGCTCTGGGACAAGGCCGGCAGCACCCAGGTCTGGGTGTTTGACCCTGCCAGTTCTACCGTCAACCCCCAGGCAGTGGTGGTGGCGCGCATGGATGGCAATGATGCCGTGATCCAAAGCGGTCTGCAGGCCGGGCAGCAGGTGGTGGTGGCCGGCGTGCATGTGCTCAATGCCGGCCAGAAGGTGACGGTGTTCCAGTCCAAGTACGCAGCCTCCGCGCCTGCGCAGACCCAGGCCGATGCACCGGTGGTGAATGCGCCTGCTGCGGCAGGTGCGGCCGCAGCTGCGCCCAAGCAATAAGAGGTGGCCATGCAAACACCTCAGAACACGCCGCAAGGCGCTGGTCCGTCCTCGCCGGCCCCCGGTCCCGATGGCGAGAAGCACAGCAGCAGCAAGGGCTTCAACCTCTCGCGCTGGGCGCTGCAGCATGTGCCGCTCACACGCTATCTGCTCATCATGCTGCTGGTGCTGGGCATTGGCGCGTATTTTCAGCTGGGCCAGGATGAGGACCCGCCGTTCACCTTCCGTGCGATGGTGGTCTCGGCCGCATGGCCGGGCGCCACGGCCCAGCAGATGGCCGAGCAGGTCACCGACAAGGTCGAGCGCACGTTGCAGGACGTGCCCAACGCCGACAAGATCGTCAGTTACTCCAAGCCCGGCGAGATGCTGGTCATCCTGAACCTGCGCGAAGACACGCGCCCGCAGGATGTGCCGCAGACCTGGCTGGCGGTGCGCAAGAAGGTGGGCGATATGCGCGCCACCTTGCCCCAGGGCGTGCTGGGGCCCTTCTACAACGATGACTTCGGCGATGTCTATGGCGTCATCTATGCGCTGCAGGGCGAGGGCTACAGCTACGCCGAGCTCAAGGAGTATGCCGACAGCGTGCGCCAGAGCCTGCTGCGGGTCAAGGATGTCGCCAAGGTCGAACTCTTTGGTGTGCAGGACGAGAAGCTCTATATCGAGATCTCGCGCAGCAAGCTGGCCCAGTTGGGGCTGGACATGAACCAGGTCATTGCCCAGCTCGGCCAGCAAAACGCCGTGCAAAGCGGGGGCGAGGTCCAGGCCGGTGCCGACCGGGTGCAGGTCGAGGTCACAGGCGAGTTCCGCCAGCTCGACGACGTCAAGGCCATGCCGATCCGTGGGCCCAATGGCAACCAGCTCAAGCTGGGCGATATCGCCGACATCTACCGCAGCTACCTGGACCCGGCCAAGACCAAGGTGCATTACCAGGGCCAGCCGACCGTGGCGCTGGGTATCTCGATGCGCAAGGGCGGCGATGTGATTGCACTGGGCAAGCACCTGCATGAGGCGGTGGACAAGATTGTGCCCACTCTGCCCGCCGGCTTGAGCCTGGAGAACGTGCAGGACCAGCCCAAGGCCGTGTCCACGTCGGTCAACGAGTTTGTGCGTGTGCTGATCGAGGCGGTGGTGATTGTGCTGGCCGTGAGCTTTTTGAGCCTGGGCATGCACATCCGCAAAGGCAAGGATCCGTTGTGGCGCCGCATCACCTTGGACCCGCGCCCGGGGCTGGTGGTGGGCATCACCATTCCGCTGGTGCTGTGCGCCACGTTCCTGGCGATGTGGTACTGGGGCATTGGCCTGCACAAGGTCTCGCTGGGCTCGCTGATCATTGCGCTGGGCCTCTTGGTGGACGACGCCATCATTGCCGTCGAGATGATGGTGCGCAAGATGGAAGAGGGCTATGACAAGCTGAGCGCGGCCACCGCCGCCTATGACATCACCGCCAAGCCGATGCTGACGGGCACCCTGATCACGGCAGCAGGCTTCATGCCGATCGGCATTGCCAAGTCCACGACCGGTGAGTACACCTTTGCGATCTTTGCGGTGACCGTGATTGCGCTGGTCATCAGCTGGGTGGCCTCGGTCTACTTTGTGCCTTACCTGGGCACGGTGTTCCTGAAGAAGCCCAAGCATGCGCCGCACGAGAGCGAAGGCGGCGAGCATGCGATGTTCGACACCCCCTTCTACAACCGCTTCCGCCGCACCGTCTCCTGGTGCGTGGAGCACCGCTGGCTGACGATTGGCGCCACGGTGCTGGTGTTTGCGCTGGGCCTGTTTGGCATGGGCAAGGTGCAGCAGCAGTTCTTCCCCGATTCCAACCGCACCGAGATCCTGATGGATGTCTGGCTGCCCGAGGGATCGAGCATGGCTGCCAATGAGGAGGTGACGCGGCGCATCGAGCAGCGCATGCAGGCGCAGGACGGCATCGAGTCCGTCACGTCCTGGATCGGCTCGGGTGTGCCGCGCTTTTACCTGCCGCTGGACCAGATCTTCCCGCAGTCCAATGTGTCGCAGCTGATCCTGCTGCCCCACAGCCTGGCCGACCGCGACAGCCTGATGAAGCGCCTGCCGACCTTGCTGGCGCAGGAGTTTCCGGAAGTGCGGGCCCGCGTCAAGCTGCTGCCCAGCGGCCCGCCGGTGCCGTACCCGGTGCAGTTCCGCGTGATGGGCCAGGACCCCCAGCTGCTGCGTGCGCTGGCCAGCGAGGTGCGTGCCAAGCTGGAGGCCTCGTCCGATATGCGGGGCGTCAATGACAACTGGAACGAGTCCATCAAGGTGCTGCGCCTGGAAGTGGACCAGAGCAAGGCCCGTGCGCTGGGCGTGAGCAACCAGAGCATTGCCCAGGCCACACGCACCCAGCTGTCGGGCAACACCATTGGCCAGTACCGCGAAGGCGACAAGCTGATCGACATGGTGCTGCGCCAACCGGTGGATGAGCGCCAGGCCGTCACCGATGTGGGCAATGCCTATGTGGCATCGAGCAGCGGCCAGGCCATCCTGCTGTCGCAGATTGCCAAGCCCAGCTTTGTCTGGGAGCCGGGCATTCTGTGGCGCCAGGGGCGGGAGTATGCGATTACCGTGCAAGGCGATGTGGCCGCCGGCCTGCAAGGCCCGACGGTAACGCAAAAGCTCTGGCCTGATCTGCAAAAGCTGCAGCAGGGCTGGGCCGACAAGGGCCTGAACCAGTACCGCATCGAAATTGCCGGTGCGGTGGAGGAAAGCGCCAAGGGCTCGGATTCCATCATGGCGGGCATGCCGATCATGGTGTTCATCGTCTTCACCTTGCTGATGCTGCAACTGCACAGCTTCAGCCGCTCGGTGCTGGTCTATATCACCGGCTTCCTGGGCATTGCAGGCGTGACTGCGGCCCTGCTGCTGCTGAACCGGCCCTTTGGCTTTGTCGCCTTGCTGGGCGTCATCGCGCTGATGGGCATGATCCAGCGCAACTCGGTGATCCTGATCGACCAGATCGAGGCCAACCATGCCGCCGGCCTGTCGACCTGGGATGCGATTGTCGAAGCCGCCACCCACCGCTTGCGCCCGATTGCGCTGACCGCTGCAGCCGCCGTGCTGGCGATGATTCCGCTGTCGCGCAGCATCTTCTGGGGTCCGATGGCCGTCGCCATCATGGGCGGCCTGGTCGTTGCCACGGTGCTGACCTTGCTGGCGCTGCCGGCGATGTATGCGGCCTGGTTCCGCGTGAAAAAGGAGCACAGCGACGTGCCACTGTCGGCTGCCGTTTGAGTGGCTTGCCAGGGACCCTCGGCATAACCCTCGCCAAGCGGGATGGACGCGGATCGGGATGAGATGCAAGGCGTCTTTTGCAGTCAATAGCGAGCTATTGACAAGGAAGACAACACAGCAGATCGCCCGAGACCGCGTTCAGACCACGGCAGGGAGTTATGCAGAGGGTCCCTTAGCGAGTTTTTGCCGAGGTTTGCCCAAGGCAGCAATGGCTTGCATTAGAATCGTGGATTGACCTAAAAGCAGGCAGTTGGCTGGCAAGCCGGCTGCAGCTGTAACCGCGCGGGTGGCGAAATTGGTAGACGCACCAGGTTTAGGTCCTGACGCCAGCAATGGTGTGCGGGTTCGAGTCCCGCCCCGCGCACCAAAATTTAATAGCAGAAGGTACAAGCACCATCTGCTATTGCAATGCATATGAGCCGAATTTCCAACAGGAGATTCGGCTTTTTTCTTGGCGTTTTGCGCCAGCGGCTGCCGGCATCAGGGTCTGACCCTGCGCCATGGCGGTATTGGCATCCAGGAAAAGAGCTGGCTTTATATATAATGTTCGGTTTCGGTCGATGGCGCCTTGCGCTGCACCGCTTTCGTGACAACGGTGGTTTTTGCCGGGTCACGCCAGGTGTTGCTTGCTACTGAATGCGCTGTCATCGTTTGATTTTTGGGTGTGCTGGGCTTAGGGCCAGTCGCCTATCTACTGGGACCCCAGGTTGTAAAACGGTGCCAATCCCCGTTGA